>Ga0155966_1115_pt1 | contig 15496 bp, 14 predicted proteins | sample RifCSPlowO2_02_FD_107620 | JGI IMG/M metagenome (GOLD analysis project Ga0155966, IMG submission 107620) | Ignavibacteria bacterium RIFCSPLOWO2_02_FULL_55_14 | reverse complement strand
CGCCACTACGTAGAGTGCACCGGCAGTTATTGCAGCGACACAAAGATATACGATGCGATAATCCTGAGGAAAAGCCAGTACTCGTTCGATATTGTCGAACGGAATATCACCCTCGAAATTGTGGAGCTCGTGTACGCCTATCCGTTGTACCGTTCCAATTCCGTGAATAGAGCGTCTTCCGACGGAATCGGTGACTACGGCGTGCCGATTCCGCGGGAGAGAAGTTGGTATTCCTTCATCGTAGTCTCCGTTCATCAAAAGGCAAAAAGAGATCAAAGGGCAAAAAGAAAAAGGAAAGGGTCGAAGCCGGAGTAGATTGCGCGTTGAACCGCAGCGATCTACAGGCACCCACATGACGGCAGCCGCTTGCGGGCCTACAATGCCTTTTCTGTTTTCCTTTTTCTCTTTGATTTCTGTTTGTCGTTTTCTGTTTTCATTTCTAGGAACTTTCATCGCACGAATTCGAACGTCGGTGAGGAATTCCGACTGACAGAGATTCCCGGCATAAGACAACTGGTTATTTCCATCGGTCCCCACGCTTCTTCAGGTAATGTGCGTATACATAGGGCCAGGGAATGACAATGAGATCCAATCCAACGCCCACAAGAAAGACCGTGGTCATCTCAGTGGCCTGGCCGGCTGACTGTAGCGGGATTCCGACTGCCACAAGCCAGATCGACTTGTAGACCAGCTGGAAGAGCAGTAGTGGCAACATCTGTAACGGATATCGCAGTCCCAAAACCGATAAGAGCGACAATGTCGCCCACAGGCTATAGGCAGCCCCGCGCACCGGATCCCATGGACCCTCGTGCCTGATAAGTTCAGGCCATACATCTGATCCGAGTAACACAAAGTTGAACAGGTACATGACTCTCATTATATAGAGACGGAGTGTTGAGACGCTTTCAGCCATCGTATGAACTCCTTGTTATTGGAGAATGAGGAGAATGTAGAAAACAAAAGTCAGATGTCACAAGTCAGACGTCAGAGGTCAGAATTCTGTGCGGCGGTCACTTCGACAGTGACAGCAGCTCGGTCGTCGTTGCGCGGGATTTTGAGCCGCTCATGTCTTTCGCAAACCGCGATATTCCCCCTGTTCCGTACTTCTTCATGTAAGCACGATCGATCAATTTCTTGAGCCGATCGCTTCTTGTGCGAACTGTACGGACACGATACTTCCGCTTTCCGACCTGAATGACGGCCAGAGGATCCTCCCGAAGCACGCGGTTCCAGCTACGGGACTTGAGACTCCAAGACCGCACAAACACCCGCCGTTCAACGACAACCACCCAGATCACAATTGCCCTGTGGGGCTTCGATCCGGCTTTGATGTAGATGTACGAACTGCCATCGATGGCGGCAAGACTTTCCGAGTCAAAACGCTGTGTTGAGGGGGACATGGAAGAGGAAAGATAGGAAAAAGTTCACCCTGAGCCCGCCTACGGCGGGTAAACTCCGTCGAGGGGTATAAAGGAGGATAGAGGAAGGAGTCAGGAGCGAAAATGAAACCTCGGGATGGAGGGGATGACAGATCACATCGATCACTTTCCAGGTGATCAATATCCCAATGTCGAGGAGATAGGGAATAGGAGCGCTGCCGTCCAAGTGCGGGATCGAGAGAAGATTCAAGATGAACAGAACCCATGCTCGTCCCTCACTCTTGTGTATTCGATCTCGTATTGCGTTTCCGGCCCCGCGGACCGTTATTGCAGGGAATAATTGACAAGTTCCCACGTGTACCAACCCAACGGCGTTCCATTCGATGTTGCGTATGTCCGCTGAACCTGCACGAGACCCGTGTTCGGAGCATAACTCCTGATCTCAATGCGCGGCCGTACGCCATCTCCAGACGTTTCGATCCAGAAGTCGTATACCGTGAATGTGCCCGCAGGGACAGTAACGACGCGTGTCTTGGAATTCAGCCTACAGTAAACTTGGTCGCAATCAGTGGGGAAGGCGTCGTTGTTCTGCGCAGGATACTTGGCAATTCGATAACCTATTCCGCATTCGTCGGGAACTCTCTTTGAGAGAAAACCGCTGCGCTCCGCAAAGTACATCCTCCCATGGTTTGCCTGCCACCATTCAAGGTGACTTGGCACAGTGTCGCCCTCGGTGATCGTGACGCTATCATTTGCCAAAGTTGTGACTGTGCCGCTCGTATCATAGAACGTCGCCCTTCCGATCCAGGTATTGCCAACCTTCAAGGGCATGAGAGCTCCGGACTCCGGTTGGGTATTGGGGCCAGTGGTCTCTTTGCAGGACAACAGGATCATGAATGAGAGGAACAATGCTGTGCGGTTCATGGAATTTCTCCTGTGTGATCGCGAACGAGGGATGTCTGAAGAGCCCCTCTTCAGTTCGTGAGTAAATCTAGCGAGCACCACCGGCATGTGCAATGCGATCGCGATGAACTTCTGCGGCTAAGCGTCAAAAACGAGAATCGGAGAGTGTCTCAGAATTGAAACTCGCAGTACGGAAGGATATTCCACATCGACCCTTTTTACTTGGCATCCTGCAGTGTCAATCGATCCAACTGCCTCTCCGCATCCTCGACCTGCCGACGTTCGCGTTCGTTTGTCGGAGGAATGGATATCACGGTTTTGAGCGCCGAGGCTGCTTCCGCTGTGCGCTCTCTGGACCGGTGGATCCAACACAGCTCGTACCAAGCGTATGGATTCTTAGGCTCGAGTTCGATGGCTTTGCGGATCGATCCCTCCGCCTGCTCGATCGTCCCTTCAAAATCCTTCCCCAAAATCGTATTCACCAGCGTTCGTTCCCACCATTTCAGCCGTGCCGCGGCGCGGTAGAATATGCCGAGGACGACGTGAGGCAATGCCGCATTTGTGTCCAGCTTCGCCGCGCGGAGGGCGTTCTCGCGCACGTCACGGCCTAGCTCCAGTTTGTCCCCCAGCGATTTGAACGGCGCCAGACTTCCGTGACACAACGCAAGCATCAGCCAGGAGGAGGAGCTGTCCGGATACGCCTTCGCCATCCGCTCGGCATACGCGACACCGCGACGATAAAAATACTCTGAAGAATCTGATCTCCTGAGGGTGAGCCGGCCAAGATCGTTGTAACCACGGGCCAGACGGATCAAGGTCTCGTAGCGGTCCTTGCCGGCTGCGTCGGCTTTTTCATACCACGCAATGGCGCCGCGTGTGTCGCAAGCGCTATAGGCGCGGTTGCCGTTCAGGAGGAGGACAGAGACATCCTGCGCGAGACTACATTCAATTGAGATGATGATAAATATCGCAGTTCGGGTCAACATTTCTCGGGAAGCATAGTAAGTAAACGTTGGACCCCTACGGGGTCCCGAAAGCACATCCGGATTGCGACTTCCCAAGTCAATGACATTTGCGTGCGATTTCCTCTACCCTCAATAAAATCCTTCTTCGTGTCCCTTCGTGCAATTTTCGTGGACCTTCGTGATCCGCTTCTAAAAAGGGAACACGAAGCACACGAAGTTCACACGAAGATCCACGAAGGAAGAAATTCATCCAATCTTTCTTCGTGTCACTTCGTCTTCTCTTCGTGGCCCTTCGTGGGAGAATCTTTTCCGAGCTACCCTCGCCCTACAAACGCCTCCCGGAACGCCCCTGGCACGGCCACGATCTTCCTCGCCTTATAGTCAAAAAACACGATCCCCGTCTTCACCCGCGCCAGCTCTTTGCCGGATTTCTCATTCGTCAGCAGATAGAACAGGTCGCAGCCAGCTGAGGTGATCTCCTGGACGGCGATCTGGATGCGGATGACGTCGCCGTAAAATCCCTCGGATTTGAACACGATCGCCGCGTCGGCCATGATGATGCCGACGCCGTCGACATTCAGCTCGGTCCATCCGTGCGCATTGAACATCTGCATCCGCGCCTCGTGCACAAGCCGCAGCACGGCGTCGTTGCCGAGATGGTCGTTGTAGTTGATGTCGGAGATGCGGAGAGGAAGAGAAACGGAGAAGCTAAATGCGGAGGGAAGATCGAGCTTAAGGCGGGACATGAGAAGAGCGCTCAGTCAGACTGCCAAAGAGGGTGAATAGAGAATAGTAAATGGACAATAGCAAAGCGTTCTATGAAAACCCATCTCGGCTCAACAACGTTCTCCGCCTTACGTAAACGCCTTTCTATTGACTACCCGCCTGCCCTCAGAGAGCACAATTGGCGGGCAGGTTCTCTATTCACTATTTACTTCTCAGGCTACCAGCTCCTCCACGGGCTCCAATTTTGCCGCTATGCTCTTCAACCGCTCCCTCTGCTTCTCGACGCATGGCGGTATCGACGCGAGATTCTCGTTCTCATACGGCGCCTCCGCGGCCACTTCGAGGCAGTAGGTCATGCCATTCTCGAGGTTTTCCTGGAATTCGCGCAGGTAGGCGAGCTCTTTCGGTGTGCGGCCGCTGCGGCTGACGAGCTTCTCGAAATAGTCGACGTACATCACGATCTCTTTCGCGAACATGTGCGGACGTTCGGCGGGAACGAGAGACTCGCCGCGGCCGTAGATATGGTCCACCATTTCGCGAAGCGTATAGGTCCTCGTGAACCAGGCAATGTTCGGTCCGGGGCAGATCGCCTGCGGATTGTTCGTCGGCGCGACGATGCCGAGCGCAATCAACGCTCCGTTGCCGAGATGTTCGCACAAACAGGTCTTGATCAGGATCTGCGCCTTCAGCGCGACGATCTCGTTTGCCGGGCCTCCGGTCTCCTCGAGCTTCTTCAACTTTGCGGCTTGATACTCTGTCGAGGCCAGGCAGATCGGTTTCTCAGTGAATTCCTTGTTCGACACGAGGAAACCCTTCGGACAGGCAGACCCGGGTTTGTTCGTCGTCGCCTGCGCTTTCGTCCATTTTTCCGAACCCGTTCCGCGCACGTTGTTGAACGGCACGCCGAGCGGCGAAACGTCGCTCAGATACAGGTCTTCTTCTTTCGCGTTCGCCAGCAATTGGCGTGTTGCGTCGTCTACACATGTGGCTTCGGGAACGAGCAGGAACGGGCTCGCCCAGCCGGTCCGGTCCATGCCGTACGACTTCCGCATCCGTTCGGACTCGCCATGTATGCCGATGCCCCCTTGAACAGTGACGAGCACATGTTCGTCCGCAGCCGATTCGGGATACGTCTTGCCGATCGATTCGTAATACTTCCGGATCATCGGCATGAATTCCGCCTTGAGCTGGTCGCGCTTCTCGCGGAATTCTTTCAACAACGACGGCAGGAGCAGTCCGTCGGACGCAAAGGCATGTCCGCCGCAGTTGAGTCCCGATTCGATCCGGAACTCATGCACTTCCAACCCTTTTCGCGCGAGCACTTTTCCCTGGACGAACGCCGACCGGAAATCGCTGACCTTCAGGACGATCTTCTTCTTGATCTGTCCCATCTCGTCCCGGTAAAAATCCTTGAACTTCGTCATGTAGTTGAACAGCGCCTGATTCATGCCGGCCGAGAAGACGATGGCAGAATTGAGAGCGCTCTGTGCATAGCCGCGCAAAGCGGCTTTGGCGTCGGAATACTCTTCGCTGAGTGGAAGTCCTTCTTTGGTGAAGGTCATCCGGTCGACTTTGACCATGATGTTGACGTCGATCGACCCGGGCAGCATCGCGTCGGTCAGGCGTTTTGCCATCGACTCGCGCTTGGGGCCGGGAGTCGTTTCGAGGAATTTCTGATACTCGTGTCTCAGCGGCGATTCATTCGGAAGGAGCTCAAAATACTTCGACTTGTCGTTGTTCTCAAAAAAGGGAAGGTTCCGGATCTCTTCCATCCGGCGGCGGAGAATTTCCTGGACGGTATTGAGATAGGCGGTGATGCGGCGCGCGCGTCCGTCCTCGGAGTAGCGTGGAATCTTCTCATACGGGAGGTCGAACTTCTTCGCGTAGTGGGCCCGGATCCGTTCGACGAGCAGATCGTCGACGATGGAGATGACGGAGGAGATGCCAAACGGACCGACGCGAATGGGAGTGTCGATCGAGTGTCCGGTCCCCATAACGGGGATATGAAACGTGTGGTAAGCTGCGTTCACGTTACTCCTTGGGAAAAGATTTCACCGCAAAGACGCCAAGAAAATAAGGTAATGCGTGATGCATGCCAAGTAGTACTTCAATTCTCGTCTAAATTCCCATCTTGTCTTGGCGTTCTTGGCCTCTTGGCGAACTTGGCGTTTATCTTTGTCGAGCGCAGTTACTGCGCAAATTCTACACAGGGGCACAAAGAGCGAGCCGCAAAAAAGCGTCAAAATGCACAAGAGATGAAGCGACCAAGGTTGACCAACCGCTTCCTCTTGCGCCTTCCGTGCTTATTTGCGGCCCGATTCGTGAAGGTTAAAGCGTTAAAGCTTTGAGGTCGACTGCAATCCGTCCGCAGTCTCAGTATCGCAAAGGTTCGGGGCAATTGCAAGGTAGGTTGAATTAAAAGAAGGGTGGTAGGAGATAGGTGATGGGTGATAGGTGATAGGAGGTAGGGAGTAGGGACTATGGAGAAGGAGATGAAGCGAGGATTGGGAGTATTGGAGTGTTGGAGTGATGGAGGAGGAGGGCGCGCAATTTTGCCGATTGCGGGCTAAAATGGACGGTGAGAGGTTTGCGGAATGTACTACTCTGAGACAACTGTTGGATTCCCAGACAGACCTGGACTAGACATGAGCTCTTGACGGAGTTGCTATCCTCTAGCCCTCGTCATTGCGAGGTCGCCAGCTGTATGCCTTCCGATAGCCGCTGGCGACCGAAGCCTGCCCACCCATAAAGTGATCTCATGAGGCAGGAGGGCAATCCGACTTCAAAGCCCTCTGCCTGCCAAGTGAGGAAGCTGACCATGCAAATTGCTTCGTCGTTTCTCTTGCCCTAGGCAAGGCCCCCCTTTTCTTCGTAGTCCTCGTGTGTTCCGCTTCTGAAGAGGGAACACGAAGCACACGAAGCTTGCACGAAGTTCCACGAAGGAAGAAATGAATGTATGAAATTTCACTTCGTGCACTTCGTGGGAAAATCTTCTCATTATGGCCTCTTCACCATCTTGCATCTTCTCTTACCGTAGTACTGCCCTGGCCTCATCAAGCGAACCATCATTCTTCGCCGGCTTCAGCCCCAGGATCTTCGCCATCATCGGATAGACATCGAGCGCGGAAAGCGACCTCACGACGACTCCCTGCTTGAACGCAGGACCGCGGGCGATGAACGTGGCTTGCATGGTGGGTGCATCGTTGTCGTACCCGTGCGTTCCGCCCCCCGGTCGCGGCGGTCGGCTCGGATTTTGCCGAACGATCAGCCATTCCTCGTCAGCAAGACAGACGATCGAGGGAAGTCTGAAGTTGTCGTGGTACTGCAATCTCTTTGGCAGGTCGTCGGCTGCGTACGCTTTCATGTGGGGACTCACCGTGTTCAATCGGGCAACCATCGGCGCCACGCTGTCGGCAGGAGCGTTGAGCGTGAGAAGCGGTCCCTCTTCGACCGTCATCACATTCGTCGGATCGACCGCAGTATTCCAGTAGATCAGGCGGGACGAATCGGTCGGGGCCATGCCGTGGTCGGAAACGACGATGACATTTGTCGCATCGAAAATTCCCCGCTCGCGAAGTCCGTCGACGAGCATGCCAATGGCCGAATCGACTTTGCCGATCGCCGCGACGATTTCGGGAGATTCGGGTCCAAATCTATGACCTGCGTCGTCTGTGTCGCTGAAGTAGAGCGTAATGACTGACGGACGCTTGTCGGCCGGGAGGTCGAGCCATGCGAACACCTGGTTAACTCGCTCCCGATGCGGCGTCGTGTGTTTGTACGGCATCCAGTAGGTCGGCCGCACGCTGCCGACTTCTGCCTCGGAACCGACCCAGAAATAGCAGGCGCTCTTTTTCCCCTGTTTGACAGCAGTGACCCAGATCGGTTCTCCCCACCACCATCGGCTATCCCGCACTGCATTCGAATCGCTGATGCGAAACCAGGAATTTGTCGTCGGGTCGAAGATCGTGTTGGAGACGATGCCGTGATTGACCGGCAAGAGGCCGGTGACCAGTGAGTAGTGGTTCGGGAATGTCTTCGAAGGGAAGACCGGCTTCATGGCGCTCACACGAACGCCTTCCTTTGCGAGCAGATGGAGATTCGGGGCTGGGGCTTTGTCGATGTAGTCGTTACGGAAACCGTCCAGAGAAATGAGGATGACTGTTGGTTCTTGGGCAAAACTGGGAAATGCGAGGGCCAAAAGGAGAAGGCCGACGGCAAGGGCGCGGTTGGTTACATGGTTAAATGGCATGGGTAGAACGGAGTTGGTTCATTGGTTCAATGGCGTGTGGAAGGTGAGTCTTTTTCAAATGCCCACCAGAACCCGCGTTAAAGATAAGATCACCCACTAAGAACACGAAGACGTACTTATAAATAACACCCTTCGTGTCTCTTCGTGGTTACATCTTTTCCTTAGTGTCCTTCGTGGGGAGTCTTTTTCAAACGCTCACCAGGACCAGACCAGGGCCCACATTAAAGATAAGATCACCCACTAAGAACACGAAGACGTACATATAAAATCTACCCTTCGTGTCCCTTCGTGGTCAAATCTTTTCCTTAGTGTCCTTTGTGGGAGAATCTTTTACTGCGCTCCGCGCCGAGGAAGGGACGCTGCATGTAACTGAACCCCGTCCCGATCATAGAACTCCACGATCATCCGCGACGCAGAAACACTGCAGCGCACAAAGCCCAGATTCGTGGCCGCGAAGAGCGTACTTTCTCTCCAATTGACGTCCCGATGCTTTCCCCCCGAGCCGCTGATGACGAAATGGACCCCGTTGACCGGCTTCAGCATTTCCAAATGATGATCGTGTCCGCAGAAATAGGTGTGGACGCAATGCTTCACGAACAGCGGTTCCAGAAGTCCGGCAAGTGCAGGATTATCTCCGTGTGCTCCTCCGGAATAGAGCGTATGATGACCGAAGACCAGCTTCCAATCGGACGTGGAAACGGAAAGGGATGAATCGAGCCAGCGAATCTGCCGTGCTTCCGGGGAACCTCCCGCAACGATTCCATTCGCCTCGGCCAGCGGATAGGTATCGATGCAAAAGAGGGTAATGTCGGTGGAATCGTCGACGTTCAGCTTCACGGTGTAATTTCTGTCGGACATGCGCCATCGGCCGCTGTGCGCCGTGTATTCCACCTGTGCCTGCGGATTGCCTCGATAGTCATGGTTGCCCAGCACTGCATAGAACGGGATCTGGAGCTGCGGCGACGTGTAGATCTCCTCGAAGCTCTCCTTGAATTGCGGGTCGGAGACGGACTCAACGCCACTTTCATAGAAATTGTCGCCGAGACAGACCACGAATGCCGCAGGTTCTCTGGCGGCCGCGGCCGTCATTCCGTCCGCAACCTCCACTTGTCCCACGCCCCCCGTGCCGGCATCTCCCATGACGAAGAACGACAGCATCTTCTCTCCCGGCATTGGCCGCGCCGTCGAATCCGTCGCAACTTCCCTCGCATTGACAACCTCGCTGGTGGTGAGCTTGACGGTGAAGTAGTCGTAGAGGTCATAACAAGAGCAAAAGAGAGCAGGGAAGGTGAAAAGTAAGATGTGAGAGGTGAAACGTGAAAGGTGAAAGATGAGACGTGAAAGGCCGGGGGGGTGGAGCCGAAGATGGTGAAGAGTGAATAGTGAATCGTCAAAAGCACAGCGGGTGGGAGGGAACATGGGTGAGGAGGAAGGAGTTAGTCGTCAGTCAGGAGTTAGAATTTAGAAGTTAGAAGTTGGAAGTTGGAATTGGCAATACGCAATCCGAGATTTCCGATGCTATACCCTGTAATGGCATCCGACGCTCTTCTTGTTCTCCCAGGCTGCAATGGTCACTATCAGCGCTGACCGGATCGCATTGCGGAGGCCGATCAATCCGTCGGTCAGCTTCACGGCTCGGTAGAATCGTTCGATCTCGAATTCCAGGTGGCGCAGTTCGCGGATGGCCCGCTGCAGGCGGCGGTCGGTGCGCACGAGGCCGACATAATTCCACATCACATGCTTGATCGCGCTCATGTCCTGACTGATCAGCGCCGCATCCGGCTCCTCGGTTCCCGTCTCCATCCAGGCGGGGATCTGTTGTCCGTCGATCCGGACGGCCGTTGAGATCGATCCTTTGATGTGCTGTGCCGAACGAAAGCCCCACACAAGTCCTTCCAGGAGGGATGTGCTGGCAAGGCGATTCGCGCCGTGGACTCCGGTGCAAGAAACTTCGCCGACTGCGTACAGATTCTCCACTGTCGTCTTTCCCCATTCATCCACCCACACGCCGCCGCAAAAGTAATGAGCGGCAGGGACCACAGGTATGGGTTCGCGGGTCATGTCGATGCCGTACTTCAAACATTGTTCATGGATCGACGGGAACTCTTGCTTGATCTTCTCGGCGGACATGTGTGACGCGATATCGAGATACACGTTCTGCAGTCCGCGGGAGAGCATTTCGTGATGAATGCTTCGGGCGACGACGTCGCGTGGGGCCAGGTCCTTCCATTTCGGGTCGTACTTTTCCATGAAGCTCTTCCCGCGGTCGTCGACGAGCGTCGCGCCGGCACCGCGGACCGCCTCGGAGATCAGAAAACAGGGAGCGTTTTCTTTGTAGAAAGCGGTGGGATGGAATTGCATGAATTCGCAGTTGATGACCCGAGCTCCTGCGCGGTAGGCCATCGCAAGTCCGTCGCCGCGCGCGCCGTGCGGATTGGTCGTGCGAAGGAAGATCTGGCCAAGTCCGCCGGTTGCAAGGATCGTCTGCTTCGCAAGGCAGCGAATCACCTGTCCGGAGGCCTGGTTGAGGATGTACGCGCCAACGCAGGAGGGGGAGTCGTAGATCGTTTGTCGTTCGAGCGAATGGTGGGCCGGAGTAAGCAGGTCGACGGCAGTGTGCCCGGTGAGGACGGTGACGTTCTTGAATTTCGTCAGCGCTCCGAGAAGGCGTCCTTCAATGGCGCTTCCCGTGCTGTCGGCGGCGTGGAGGATGCGGTGAAGTGAATGACCTCCTTCGAGCACGAGCGAGAGTTCTTTATCGGGCGTCCGGTCGAAGGGAACGCCGATCTTGTCGAGTAGGATAGAGCGGACAAGAGACGGTCCTTCGCGCGCGAGGATCTCGACCGCTTTACGCTGGGACATGCCGGCACCGGCTCGCATCACGTCGTCGATGAGGAGCTGAGGCGAATCGCCGTCACTTTCGTACACGATGCCTCCCTGGGCATACCAGGTATTGGTCTCTTCGGGCTTTGGAGCGAGCGTTACGACGGTAACTTGGACGCCTGCCTCGGCCAGTTCGAGCGCTGCGACCCCTCCGGCAATACCGCAGCCGATGATCAGGACGTCGGTCTCAAGGAGTTCAGGGGGCGGCATGGGGCGAAGCAAGGTCGTTGAAAAACATAAAGAAAGGATTTCCCACGAAGAACACTAAGGGAAAGTAGGATTTGTATAGCTGAGACACGTTGTAGGACGAGCGCGAATGACTATGTCCACGAAGTCACACGAAGTGGAAAATACTGGAACAATGGAATGGTGGAATAATGGAATGATGGAATGGCGGGAACCAATCGTTTGACGAATTAATCCGATCACTCTTCGTAGTACTTCGTGACCCTTCGTGGTCGGATCTTTTACGTAGGTCCTAGGGGTTCCAATCCTATAACCTTCGTGTTCTTAGTGGTCCAATCTTCGCTTCTACTCGGCCCTACAAATTCTCCGACATACTCATTCCCAAAACACCTTTGTGTCCCTTCGTGGGCCGATCTTCTACCTAAGCCCGATACTAGTTCACCGCCAGCATCCGATCGAGCGCCTTCCTGGCCCTCAGTCGAATCTCGTCCGGAATTTCGATCACATACTGCGTCTTTTTCAGCGCTTCGAGCGTGTCTTCGAGCGTGATCTCGTTCATATGCGGACATCGGACGGAACACATACGCAGCATCTCTTTTTCCGGTTGCGCCGCGGCAATGTTGTCCCCCATGGAACATTCCGTCAGCAGGAGATACCGCGGGGCCTTGGTCTTTTCAACATACTTAATCATCGCTCCCGTGCTGCCGGAGAAATCGGATGCGGCCACGACCTCCGGACTGCATTCCGGGTGGGCAAGGATCACGACGTCGGGGAATTGTTTGCGGACAGCCTTGATGTCGTCGACCGTGAATTTTTCATGGACCTCGCAGCGGGCCGTCCAACCGATCATCGCATACTCGAGCGATGCGTCCATCGTCCTGGGAACGCCCTTCGAGGGGAAAATGATATGCCGTCCGGTCTCCTTGGCGACGTTGCGGGCGAGATACTCGTCGGGCAGGAAGATGACTGTTTCAGTTTTCAGCGTTTCGACGACGCGGGAGGCGTTGCCGGACGTGCAAATGATGTCGCTTTCCGCCTTGACGTCCGCATTCGTGTTGACGTAGGAAACGACGGGGACGCCGGGATATTTTTGCTTGAGCGACCGGACGTCATCTGCGGTGATGCCGTCGGCGAGGGAGCAGCCGGCGCGCCGGGCGGGGAGGAGAACGGTCCGTGTCGGATTGAGGATCTTGGCGGTTTCCGCCATGAACCGCACTCCGCAGAAGACGATGATGTCCTTGTCCGTTTCCGCGGCACGGCGGCTTAGTTCGAGTGAGTCGCCGGCAAAATCGGGAATGGAATGGTACAGGGCCGGCTCCATGTAGTTGTGGCCGAGGATGACGGCATTGCGCTGCTTCTTGAGCTCGTTGATCTCGGCGGCGATCCCGGCTTTATAGCGCAGCTCGACATCGGGGACGACGTCGTGGAGGCGGCGCTTTAAGTCGTTGTATATGGAATCAGCAGAAGTCATTGATGAAGGTGAATAGTGAATCGTGAATAGTCAATTGGAAAGCGAAAAAAGAGAGATAACCAGGATATGAGAGTTTACCGCAAAGACGCAAAGATGAGAAGAGAGAACGCAAAGAGAGAACTACTTCAATGATTGATCTAGCACTTTGCGCACTCTCTTTTTACCTTTACCCCTTTGCGGTCCAATTCTCTAGGCATCACTTCTGGAGCTTCAAGCTGATGTCAAGTGCCTTTACCGAATGTGTGAGACTGCCTACAGAAATAAACTTTACGCCTGTTTCGGCAATGGCCCGAACATTCTCTAGTGTCACGTTTCCCGACACCTCTAACGGGATCCGGACTTTGACGAGTGCGATTGCTTGTGCAACAGTCGCCAGGTCCATGTTGTCCAGCATGATCCGGTCAACGGAAAGCCGCACGGCTTCTTCGACATCCGCGAGCGTTCGGCATTCCACTTCCACGGGAAGCTTCGCATGGGGGCCTGACCTGACCTTCTTCACTGCGGAAGCGATTCCCCCGGCCGCGTCGATGTGATTGTCCTTGATCAGCACCATGTCGAACAATCCCGACCGGTGATTCGTGCCGCCTCCAATGCGGACGGCCATTTTGTCCAGCAAACGAAGTCCAGGGGCTGTTTTCCGGGTATCGAGAATGACCGCCCCGGTGCCGGCGACGGCGTCGACATACGTTCGCGTCAGCGTAGCGATGCCGGACATACGCTGAAGAATGTTCAGGGCTGTCCGTTCACCGGTAAGTATCACTCGTGCAAGGCCCGTGACGCTGCCCAATTCCGTTCCTTTCTCAACCTTGGCGCCATCGTCACACCGGAACGAGACTTGTGTTCTTGCGTCAAGTTCCTGGAAGACCAATGCGGCAACACTCAGTCCCGCAAGTATTCCGTTCTGCTTCGCGATGAAAAGTCCCGTCGTTCGGAGGTCATCCGGAATGGTGCTGATCGTCGTCGCATCACCGGAGCCGATATCTTCGGCGAGCGCGTTCCGGATAATGCGACGGATGTCTTCAGAAATTTCATGCATCGCACCGTCAATATAGCGAAAAATGGGGAGATTCAGTCCTTCCGCGCATTTCGCCGCGATAGCACGAGCAAAAGGACACCGCCGAGCGATAAAGATGCGCCGGAAAGTGTGAGGGGACGGGTGGGAGAAGGGATCGATGTCTCTGTAATGAACGCCGCCAGAAGCACGACGGGTGAGAGTGACAGAAACAACGATCCGAGGTTGAAGATCTTGGGCCAACGGAGGGGGACGTCGTTCAAATACGACGCGAGGATATTCAGCAGGCTTGAAAACAGAATGTAGACATGGTTTGAGCGGTACAAGAACCGGACCGCCGAATCGGCCTCGTATGCTTCGGGGAAAATATGGCGCATGTACGCTCCCGTAGCGAGAAAGACGAATAACATCGTCCATCCTACGGGAGCGTGGATGCGGGAAAAGGTCATAGGCTCTCCGTAAAACTAGAAGCTATCTCAAAAATGGTCTGGACCGTCACCCCGAAACCGCCGAAATCTGCCGCAGGCGGATAAAGGTGGGATTCTGGGTCCATTCCGCGAACGGATAGATGCTGAATCCAGCCTGCGGCGGGTTCAGCATGACAATTGTGAGTTTTTTTAAGATGGCCAGCAGCCACAATCGCAGAGAATGAAATTTCACATCCCCTTTGTGTTCTTAGTGGTTGATCTTCTACGATCGCAGCCCTATTGATTGTTTTCACTAGCTCTTCTCAAACACCACGATACGATTCGTATTTGTCCCGCCCCGATTGTTCCGAACTCCCCAAATATTCGAGGTCTTTGTGAAGCTCTGCTGATTGATGACGATGGCTCGGCACGCAAATCCGGCTTTCACGCCGAGCGGAACAACGACCTCGTCCAGCCGAAGGTTCCCTTTGCGAACCTCGCCCACTTCGAAGGCCACCCATCCGCCGGGGCGTGAGATGCGGAAGAGTTCCTGAAAGACGCTTCCCATCACCACTTCCCATTCCGCCAGGGAGCTTGTCGTCGTAATCGACCGGCCCGCTTTCTCGGCATCGATGCCGTTGAACCAGCAGCGGAGCCAATTGTCCGAGGCATAGTCCACCATATTCAGGAACGGGGGAGACGTGACCGTCAACGCGACGGCATTGTCCGGTATTCTCCCGGTATGACGAGCATCGTTCGTCAGGAACCGGGCATGTTTTCCCGACATGTGGAGCCGGACACTTTGTTCCAGCGTGAGCGACCGGATGAGCTGATGCGTTTTGCGGAGAATGAGCTTGCGCGTGTCTCTGTACTCGGGCTTCTGCCGCAGCCGTTTATTGATGAGACGCTGACGAGATTGAGTAACCGCCTGATTGGGAGGGAGTGTATAGACGGAAAAGAATCCGGGAGAATGGCCGCTGAGTCGATTCGTGGCGACCATGCGGATCCAGCGGTCGATGCGATCTTCATTGCGGTATCGCCACCGACGGTCGAGATACGCTTTGAGCGCAACGATCTCCGATTCCGTTCGGCGATGGTAGAACATCGACACATCGATATCCGCACGCCTGTCAGCCCGCATGGGAATGCGTGACAGACGCTCTCGCACTTCGTCAAGCTCGGGGACAACAAAGCGCGGACGGGAAAGCAACGCGCTCAGGGGATTGACGTCATTCGCGATGACGTTGCGTCCGAGGAGTCCGGCTTCAATGACCGTCGTGCCGCGGCCGCTGAACGGGTCGTAGACCGTGTCGCC
>Ga0155966_1022_pt3 | contig 16168 bp, 12 predicted proteins | sample RifCSPlowO2_02_FD_107620 | JGI IMG/M metagenome (GOLD analysis project Ga0155966, IMG submission 107620) | Ignavibacteria bacterium RIFCSPLOWO2_02_FULL_55_14 | reverse complement strand
CCCTAAGAACACGAAGACATACAAATACATAATCACTCTTCGTGTCTCTTGGTGGTCAAATCTTTTCTTAGTGTCCTTCGTGGTGAATCTTTTTCATATGCTCTTCAAGGCCTGATCGAAGTCCGCTTTAAGAAGAAAAGATTCTCCCACTAAGGACACGAAGACATACAAATACATAATCACTCTTCGTGTCGCTTCGTGTCAAATCTTTTCCTTAGTGTCCTTCGTGGGGAATCTGTTCAAATGGTCTTCAAGGCCTGATCAAAATCCGCAATGAGGTCATCCACCCCCTCAACACCGACCGAAATCCTAATCATTCCTCTAGTAACTCCGTGGTTCTCGAGCTCCACGTCGCTCATGAAGACATGCGATGAATAGACCGGAATGCTCACGAGCGTCTCCACGCCCCCGAGCGACATGGCATTGACCGCCACACGAAGACTGTCGCAGACCTTTGCAGCCGCCTTTTCCGGTTCCATCTTCTTCGACGGTTTCACTACGATCGTTACCATTCCCCCAAACCCGGACATTTGTTTCTTCGCAAGCTCGTGCTGGTGATGAGAAGGAAGACCTGGATAGATGGCGCGCCGAACGCGGGGATGCTTCTCGAGAGCGATGGCAAGCGCGAACGCGTTCACATTCTGCCGCTGAACACGAAGCTCGAACGTCTTCAGTGAGCGGGCCAACAGGTAGGCCGCGAACGGATCCATGCATCCGCCGTGATGCTTGGCCAATCCGCGCACACCTTTTAAAAATTCCTTCTTTCCCGAAACAACTCCCGCAACGATGTCGCTGTGTCCCCCCAAATACTTCGTCGCACTCTCCAGGATGACATCGACACCGTACGAAAAGGGGTCTTGATTCAGGATGGAGGCAAACGTGTTGTCGATCATGACGAGGATCTTCTTTCCCGTCCTCTGTTCCGCCTTCCGCACCTGCCGCACGGTCTCGGCAATGTCCACGATGCCGAGCGTCGGATTGGTCGGCGTCTCCAGGTACACGACCTTCGTCTTGTTCGTCGCAAGAGATGGAATGCGGTCGAGAGTATCCGGTTTTACCCAGTGCACGCCGATGTTGAGTTTCGGCAATTCATCCCGGAACCAGCGATAACTTCCCCCGTACAATGCCGGCGTCGAGATGATGTTGTCCCCTGGTTTTGTGACCGAGAGTATGGCCGTGGTGATGGCGGCCATGCCGGAGGAGAATAGCTGAGATTCTTCAGCGCCATTCAAAAGCGCGATCGTTTCCTCCGCCTCGCGGACGGTGGGATTATGATACCGCGTGTACACATACACGCTCGGATCCCCCTTGGCGAACCGGATCGCATCGTCTGAACTCTCGAAACGGTATGTCGAGGTTTGGTAGATCGGGGTGGCGACGGGCCCTTTGAACGCGAAGAGCTTGTTGCCGTGAATGGCGCGGGTGGAAACGGAGAGCCGACCGGTGATCTTCGGAGATTTTGTTGCCATAGTGAGATCAGCAGGATCAGTGGAACATCAGAGAACGGGAAACCGAGGAGAAATATACGATGGGGATTGGTTAAATGGTTAATTGGCTAGAGGGGAATAATGGAATGATGGAATGGTGGCATGGGAAGCGTGATACGTTATGCGGAATGAGGGGAAAGGGGTGAAATGCCAAGGAACAATTGCCAACCGTCAAAGTCATCCGGAGGATGAATCCTCCGTCTCTTCACAAATGCGAAGCCCTTCGGGCTAGTATATAACCCGAAGGGTTTCGTGTTTGAATCGAGACCGGCAATTTATTGCCGGTCGAGGCTATACGAAGAAGGAGCGCCTCCTCGCCCGTCCGCCTGTCTGCGGACCGGCAGACGGTCGGGCAATGACAATTGCAGTCGCTCTCCGCAATATCCCTTGACATACACCGTTCCCAACCCCGTAGGGGTCGCACGTTTGTAGATCTACTGGGTTCTGTTTTCTCCAATACTTCCACGTTCGTAATTCGAATGTTCGTCGTTCGTCAATCTATCGGTATTGACGAACAACGATTGACGATCGACGAAGGGGGTAGTTTGTGAGAACCCCTACGGGGTTCCGTACTGCCAGAGTAATCTAGACCGAGCAGAAACAGAAAACAGCAAAAGACGATGAGGAAACAGAAAACGGCAAAAGGCAAAAAGAAATAAAAAGGCAAAAAGAAAAAAGAAAGGGCGCATTCCGGGTAGATCACGCGATGAGCATCTGCGATCAAACAGCGATCCATTGTCCGCGATTGCCCTGCGGCCCTACGAGGTGTTTGTCGTTTTCTTCTTTCCCTTTCATTTTTGCTTGTTGTTTTCTGTTTTTTATTTTTACACGTAACGACCCCGTAGGGGTCGAACGTTTGTAGCACTTCGTTGTAGCAAAGGATTCAGAACTCCGTAGGAGTTCAACTTCGTAAGAAATCAGAAAACGCTGTTCGATTGTCTATTCACGATTCACTATTCACCACATTTCTCCATGACCTTTCCGAGAGAGCCTCATCACATGCGCCACAAATACGACGCCTTAAAGAAGAACCCGCGATTCGTCTCCAGGAATTTCGGTCCCGGACGATAATTTGCCCCATCCCACTCCACCCTATTATATAACGACCCATACCCTGCGTGCATCACGGTCCCCGGAATGTATGTGAATGACGCGAGGTAGTCGGTCAACAATTGCTTGCGAAATCCGTTGTATTCGCCGATCGCCCGGAAGAACAGATACTTGTCCACCTGGTACGTGAGCTTGAGCCGATTGATCGGATATTCAAAGACCTTGACGTCCGCAGAATCTGCGGTGAAGTCGACATAGGTGAACGAATAATCGATGCGCAGTTGATCGGAGGGCTGATAGGTGATAATGGCGGAAGCGCGGCGGTTTGTTCCCTGGTATGGATTGCCCGAATAAAAGATCGCCTTGTTACCGCTGAAGATGAGCGTTACGCCAAGGGGCCTGGAGAACTGTCCGCCCCCGCGCATGAACAGGCCGCTCGTCTGGAACCGCCGGTCGAGAAAGATCTCCGTCGAATACGTCGCCTGTGCAAGCACCAAGAGATTGCCCCGGATATACGCCAGACTCGAAAGCGTGTTCATCGTCTCCCACATCCCGCTGGAACGATCCCGCGACTGTGCAGAGAATACTCCCACGTCGATGCGGTTAACAAGCTTCGACTCAGGATAGAGTTTCGGCGTCACCGATGCCGCATATGTCGTGATGCCGGTCCTTGTAATGTATCCCATGTCGGCCCGGAAGTCGCGCCCCACATCTTTGATGCTCGCAGAATAATCGATGTCCCGGCTCACGAGTCCGTATTTGACCCCGAGAGCCCGGTCGGCCATCTCCGGGACGGAACTGCTGTCACGGAACTGCGACCCGAAAGCATGGGCTTCGAACATTGCCCCTTCCTTCTCGCGGATCTGTGCGTCAACACCGGCCACCCTGTTATATCCCGAACCCGCCTCTCTGGTTGTCGCCATTCCCCCCATGAATGAATCTTCGGTGAGCGAACGCTTGTAGCGCAACACGGCGAATTGCGCTTCGGTGGGGGCTCCGGCTGCCGAATTGCCGAGTTCATCGTTCGCATACAGAAGCGCGACGGTGTTCTTGTCGCCGATCTTTCCGGAGACCTTTGTACCGATGAGCGGATTAACGATGGTCCTCGTGTGGACAATAGACTGAATGGGATCGAGGGGCGTCACACTTGTTGCGCCGATATTGAACACTTCGCGTCCTTCGAGAAAGAACGGACGCTTTTCCGGAAAGAAGAGTCCGAAGCGAAGATTGACGTCCACTTGTCCGGCATCCGCCTCCACCTGACTGAAATCCGGATTGTATGTCGCATCCAGGATCAGGTCGGAGGTGATGCCGTACTTACCGGTGAGACTGGCTTCGCGGCGGACGCCGGAAACACCAAGCTTTCCGTTTGCGTGAGACGATTGCTGGGCGAACGTCACGGCTGGAAGGAGCTCGAGTAGCGTGTAATGCTCGAGTCCGACGTACTCCATGGGAGTCATTTGCGGCAGAAAGGCGAAGCCCTTCTTCGGGTCCATCGCCGGATACGAACCATGCTCATTACGCCGGCTGATGAAGCGCTCGAAGAAGACGGTCATGATCACCGTGTCTGTGTCGGCGTAGCGAATGCTCTTCAGCGGCAAGGCGATTTCGACGTCATAACCATCGGGGGTCAGCCTGCCGCCGCTGTACCACACGAAGTCGACGCTGAAGTCTTCACGGCCGCCGGCAAAACGGCTGTCCTGCTGAATGCCAAACGGATTGATATACAGCGCTGTGAGTCCCTGCGCATCGCCAAACGTGTCGAGGTTCAAGCACACCCAGTCGTCCGACCGCATGTTATCGCGGGCAGCCATGGAGGTCTTGATCTTGTCCCGGTCGTCGAAGCACCGATACGCGAAGTAGAGATTCTCGGCGTCGTACGCCATCAAAACCTCGGTCTTCTGCTCCTGGTCCTTGTCGAAGTCCGGAGCGAAGGTCTTGAGCCCCGTTACCATGGGAGCCGACTTCCACACAGGGTCGTCCAGAGAGCCGTCGATGATGGGCGGAGCGGATGTCCGGTACGGCCGAAGAGTCTGCGCTTCGACAGTTGCAGCGACGAATATTGCGGCAAGAAGTAAGGCGGTTCTCATCATATTCCTAAAAAATGACAATGAAGATGGGGGAATAAATTCGCGGGCGCAAGGGGAGGAGGATGGAGCGACAGTAAAAGAGGATAAGACGTGGGGGGAGCGGGATTGGTCAAAGAGGGGCTGGAGGAATGGCAGGGAGTTGCGCGGAGAGTGCCCAGTGCGGAGAAAGATGTTATACCTAGAATGATGGAATAATGGAATGGTGGAATGGAGGGCTTAACAAAGCGTGCACTTCGCGCATTTACACAACCCAACGGGTTTGGTGTTTGTGACGAAACCGGCAATTTATTGCCGGTCGATGCCATCAAATGAAAATCGCGTTCGCCACATTTGTCCGCGTTACAGAGGATAAATCCTCCGGCTCTAAGCAAACACGAAGCCCTTCGGGCTTTTACACAACCAAACGGGTCTTGTTTGCCCTCTGCCCGCCTCCTACTTGCCCAAAAAGATCAACACTCCCGCCGCGATCGCCAGAATGGCCATCAGATTGCCCATGCCGGAAAAGCTCAGGTTGAACAGCGTTTGAAGTCCGCCGAGAATGAGCCAGGCTGAGAGACACAGCATGCCGAGGTTTTTGGAGAGCTTCATAGGGCCTCCTTGTGTGGCAATGTAGAGCCGTGGGAGTATGGAGTCCTTCGACTCACTTCGTTCGCTCAGGACATGTATGGACCATGGAGTATGGAGGAAGCGGTTGGCGCACGCGGGCTATCGTTTCTTGAGGGCGATGGAAAGTTGCTTATAGTTGATCTTTCCGCTGTTCTCCTTCAAATGTCGCACGATGACCGTTGAACGGTGGAGACGCTGGTCGACCGAACTTCCTTTTCCAACGATATACAACAACGTCCTGAGTCTGCCCGGGGTGAGAGCATGGAACAAACGTCGTCCATCTTTGTCCTGTCGCAACAGCTCGTTAAGCTCTTCCGGCATGGGAAGTCCGTATTCGCTCGTATCTTTGCGAAGCCGGACTTTGACAGACGCGCCGAAGTCCAGGCGCAACGTTTTACGCTGCTCCGCATTTACCGTGATGACGAACGAGCCCTTCTCATATGCCACAATCGCACATTGCCGTTCCGGCGTGCCGTTCATTGAACAAAGGACACGACGGTCCATGCCTCGTATCAACGTAGCGGCTACGGAGCCGGGGACGCGAACATGACATCCCCAGAGCTTGTTGGTCGACTTTTCAAGTGACGACGTAAAGCTGTGAGATTTCTGCGCGGGCATGCGCTGCAGAACGGACGTTACTTGTACTTTATGATGTCCCCGGTGATGATCGACTGGCGTGTGTTGTAGATGCCGCCCACCAGGATTCCAATGAGAATGTCGGCCGGGTCATACAACGATTTGATTTTCAAGTTGATGACGGCATCTCCTCCTGCCGATTTGACCTCGTCGGCCACGATCTTATTGAGATCAGTATGACCGGAAGGGATAAGTCCGAGAATGAACCAACCCGAACGATCGGAAACCGAGAAATTCTTGACGACGGTGTATTCCTTCTTTTCCGCCGCCGCGCCGCTCATCATAGTCGGCGAGTCAACGCTGCCGGCCACAAACTGTTGTGCAAAGCATCCGCTGAACAGGACGCCGGCAATGAGGATGATAATGGATGCAAGGAGAATGTGTTTCATTATGCCTCCGGTGGTTATTGGAAAAGACTAGAAGCCATTTCAAATTTGTGCATTTTTGTGGCTAACCCTCTTCAATAAATGGGTTTTTGAGATGGGTTGTCGTCATCGACCGCCCGTCAAAGTACGTAACTCTCCAACGACCTGCCGCAAGAATTCCTTATCCTTCTCGTACAAAAGATGAGCATACGGCGTGCGGGACGCGGGCCACCAGCCGGGGTGCATGGAACGGTCTTCGATCACCGTACCGCGAGCATCATCCCACAGTGCCCCGAGCGGAAATCCGAGCAAGTCGCTTGGAGCGTAAAAGTTGATCCATCGCGCGTGTGGACGAAGGGGCGCTGGGATCTCCGGCGAAGGGAATTGAATGCACGTGACAGGACGAACCGGCGGCAGGAATAGCGGAATGTTCGAGCCGTACGTGATGAGCTTGGTCAGAGAGTCCGTCCTTTGGAAAGGGGACTTCCCCTTGTCAGGGTGCTTGTGTTCATCCCAAATGTAATTGCAGATGATAACGCTGCCGAGCGAATGCGCGAGCACCACGAGCGGCCGGCCGCCGGAGGGGTCGAGCTGGTCTTCCAAATGGAGCAACGAAGCAAGTATCCGTGCGTGGACAAGCTGGTAGACTGGGTGGCCGAGCTTGAAGAATCCCGACAGGTACGCCGGCGGGTCGCCGAATGCGCTGAGAAGCCAATGACGGACTCCCTGCCATGTTATCGATCCGCCCCGCTTGACGCGCTGCCAAATCTGGTCCTGGTGATGCTGCAGAACATCCGCCCAGAAGCATGCTTCAAAGGCTACAGCGGCCGACTGCGGTCCGAGCTGTTGCTTCAGGCGATCGATGAATTCGTCGGCGAAATTCTCCGACTGATCGCCCATGCCGTGGATGATGAGTACGCCAATTTGAGCCATATGGGGAGGAATTGAGTTAGTGCGCGAAAGATTTCGAATTAGCGAATCGTAAAGCAGCTTCTTGGGACAGTGAACGGATCAGGGACGGGAAACAAACTGCCAATTGACAACCACCAACTGCCAATTACAAACACAAAAGCCCCAAAGTCGGTGCTTTTCATCGACCATGAGGCTTCTCCTGTTGTACATAGGATGCCCCATCGGCCCTTACAGCCGCATCCTACTCACCGTGAGAAAGGTAGGGAGGAGCGGAGACAGAGTCAACTTCCCCGGGATCTCACTCTGCCCCAAGGTTGACCTCGAACAGCCTCAAAATGCGACCATACTCATCTCTCCAACTCGTCGGTTCCACAAAACCGTGGTCTTCAATGGGATACACGGCAAATTCCCAATTGTCCTTCTTCAATTCAATGAGTCTCTGGACAAGTCGCATGTCGTCCTGAACGTGAACGTTCACGTCAACGATGCCGTGGCATATGAGCAATGCGCCGCGCAGGCCTTCGGCGTGATAGATGGGGGATGAACGGCGATAGGCGACCGAGTCTTCCTGGGGAATATTCAGGATGGCCGACGTGTATCCGTGATTGTAATGCGCCCAGTCGGTCACCGAACGCAAAGCAGCTCCAGCTGCGAAAACGTCCGGTTGCGTGAACAACGCCATCAGCGTTATGAACCCGCCATACGAGCCTCCGTAGAGACCGATTCGTTTGGGGTCGATTCCATGCGTGGACACGAGCCATCGTGCGCCGTCCACCTGATCGTCCAGATCCTTTCCCCCCATATAACGATAGATCGCCGTCCGCCAATCGCGGCCGAGTCCCGCACTGGCTCTATAGTCGATGTCGAGGACCGTATATCCCTTGTCCGCGAGGAGATTGTTGAACATGTATTCGCGGAAATAGTCGCTCCACCACTTGTGTGCGTTCTGAAGATACCCGGCGCCGTGAACGAAGATCACTGCTGCCCCATTCGGTTTCTCAGGCGCGTAGAGCCGTGCGGGAACATGGGCGCCATCACGGGCGAGGATCGTCAGGACCTCAGGCGCACGCCAATCGTACGCGCGAAATTCTTTGGAGGGAGAATCAGTTTCCTGCCGGACTTTCGCGCCGGGAGCATTGTCCATCACAAACAACTCCGGCATGCGGTTGCTGAAGGAATGCAGAAGCGCGATGGTCTCCTCATCGGCCGACAAGAATGCGTCATTCCTTCCTTCCATCGACGTGATACGCGTCCGGCTTCCACCCTCGAGCGGCATGGAGTAGAAATGTCTCTCTCCAAAATGCACCTCATTCGACGAAAAGTACCAGCGTTTTTTGTCCCGAGAGATCCGCGGGCCGTACACTTCAAACGTGCCTCGTGTCAGCTGTCGTTTCTTCCCACCGTCCGCGTCGACGACGTAGAGATGCGACCACCCGTCAGCCTCGGACTGGAACCACATGCGCTCCGACTCCGGCATCCATCCGATATTGTTGCCGAACATGCCTGGACCGCCGATCCATGCAGTGTCGCGTTGATGTTCGACAACTTTACCGAATCGCGCACGCTCCGCATCCAGGAGGACGATCCATCGGTCTTTGTTGTCCCACGAATAGACCTGAACGGCGGCCTTCGTGCCATTGTCGGACCACCAGGGACCCGCATACGACACGTCTCGGGCCTTCGCCTTTTTCGACTTTGCAGTATCCGATGAGACGGCGAGAATGCCGGGGATGGAATCGGGAGAGAGAACAATGACACTGTCGCGGACAATGTCGTACAAACAGAATTCCTGGGTCGTTGGGGGATCGCCCACCTTGCTCCGCGCCGTGATGTCTTCGGTGAATCCGCTTTCCGTTATGTACTTCGGGACAATCGACTGCTTCTGTCCCGACGGTCGTTCGCTCAGCATGAACGTTACATAGCGTTCGTCGGGAGAAAGCACAAATCGCATGGCGGTCTTCTGGCCGATGTAATACGGCTTGACCTCGCGCTTGGCGAGGAGCTCGCGGAATTTCCGGTCGGCCTCGCGGTCAGCCTTTCGTTTGCGAAGAACCTCAAACAATTCCATCTGTTGCCGTTCGAGATAGGCCTGGAGAGTGGTCTTCTGAGGGTCGCGCGGCATTGAACCGGACCGCACGTTCGTAAGCTGAGTTTCCAATCCATTCTCCAGGTCCCGTCGGAAGAGATTCCCATTCCGCTCGAATGTGATACCCTTTTCATTCCTCGTAAACTTCGGGTCGGACTCTGCATCGATGGTCTGCGTAAGGCGTTGCTGAGTTCCGCGTCGAACATCGAGAACGAACACATCTCCATCCCGCTCAAAAGTCTTTCTTCTATGATCGTTCGTAAAGTCCCCGTTCGGAGGAGGCAATGCCCGACGTTCATCCATGGACACACGCTCCGGCGCACCTCCCGATGGCCTCACTTTATAGAGAGAATCCCCGTTGTCACCGGTAGTTCTCCAAGTAAAGTAGATCCATGAGCCATCCTCGGACCACCAAACATTCTTGGGAGACGTCCCCATCCAGGAAGGATGCTGCATGATGGTGTCGACGGTAAGCCAACCGCGGGAGGGCTGGGAAATAACAGCGGAGAGCGGCAGTATGAAGATGCATAGCGCAAGGCGCAAAGCGCACGGCGATCCGTTTTTAACGCCATGCGCCATGCGCTTCGCGCTCAGCCGCAATTCCTCAACGCTTTGCACTATGCGCTTAGCGCATCGCCGCAGAATTAGCTTCATAATCGTCCTCTAAAGCATGGGTCATGAGTTCTGGTCTTGCGTTGTGTCCGGCTGCGCAGCTCGTGCGAAAAGCACCGATGTCAATCCAACACCGATCGCGTGGATAAGAAGTCCGTTGATGACTACCGAAAGTCTTTTCGGTCCCCCGCTGCCTCCGATCGCCGAGAGTGGAATGACGACGAAGTTCATGACGACATACACGAGCCATCCGTAGAGCGGGCCGTAGATGAAAGGACGGCGTGTGAACGCTGGGAATCGTCGACTTGCGAAAAGATACGCGGTCACGATCGAAAATGCGATGGAGAAATGAAGGAGGAGTCCAAGGAGAGCGGTCGCATAGCCGCCGTCGAATGCGGCGCGGCCGAGAAGTCCGGAGGCGATACCGTGCAATATTCGGACACATGAGACTCCGCGGATGCCGAAAAAGATGAAGGCGTCGAGTATATCGAGAAGGCCGACGGTCAGTCCGCCGTAGACGAGGGCGCGGGAGAAGGAGAGCTTCTTTTCAATGAGGGAGGCAAATGTCAACATACAGCAAAATGTGGTGAAAGAAGAGTTAAGGAAACCAGCGACGGGGAAGATACACGGTGGGTAGATTGGAAGCCACGGATTTGCGATGAGGCGACTGGGGAAGGTGGGGCCTCTATATAGTACTTAGTAAGACTCCGGGATTCTTAAGACTCCGGGACTCTCATCAGCCAGTTACCCCTTCGACCAGGCCTGCAACTCGACAATATTTCCCTCGGGATCTTTCATATAACACCACATAACACGCGATTCCCTCGAAGGTGAAAGCGTCACAACCTCGCCAACGGGACTTCCGCCGGCAGCGAGCACAGCCTTCCTGGCCGCGGCAACATCATCCACAACGAATGCAATATGTCCAAATCCCGGCTGGTTGACGGCGGGAGGATCGGAAGGCCGGAGCTTCGAGTACGTGTAGATCTCGAGCGTTGGTCCGCGATCGTCGAAACCGGGAAGACGCAAATGTTCTCCGTGGAGTTCCGCTCCCGGGATGCCTGTTCCGCGTTCGAGGTCGGCGCCGGCGTAGTGTCGCTCCGGCGGGACGGGAACGCATCCGAAGACCTCCTGATAGAATCGGGAGAGTCTCTTCCAATCGCGCGCGATAAGGTTCGTATGGCCAAAACGGGCGTTCACAAGCATAGGAATGTCTTGGAAAGTAAAGAGATTATAGAAAAGAGTTTCTGTAATCCACAATCGTCAACTAACAATTGACAATCGACGATTTCAGAGGCATCTTACCGCTCCCCCACAAAAGCCATCACAGGTCTCCCATGTTTCTCGGACACTTCGCTGCCGGAATGGCGGCCAAAAGACTCTCCCCTACAACACCGCTGCCTCTCCTGTTCATCGCCGCGCAGTTCGTCGACCTGCTCTGGCCGGCCTTCCTTCTCATCGGACTTGAGCAGGTGGCGATCGTGCCGGGCATGACAGCGGCGACGCCGCTCGATTTCATCTCTTATCCCTTTACGCACAGCCTTCTCGGAACACTTGGTTGGGGATTCCTTCTCGGAGGGGTCGTGTATGCATTCCGCAAGAACGAACGGGAGGCGTGGATTGTCGCAGCGTGCGTGATCAGTCACTGGTTCCTCGATTTTTTCTCACATCGTCCAGATCTTCTGCTTGCACCGGGAATGGATATAAAATACGGCCTGGGACTCTGGAATTCTCTGCCGGCGACGATCGTCGTGGAATTCGGAATGTTTGCCGCAGGGATCGCAATCTACACACGCATAACGAAGGCCGAAGACAAGAAGGGGTCCATTGGGTTCTGGGTGCTCATATCCGCGCCTGCCGTGATCTACATCGGCAATCTCTTCGGTCCTCCACCGCCGTCGGTGAATGTGCTGGCCTATAGCGCAATTGGATTGTGGCTCTTCGTTGCGTGGAGTTGGTGGGTGGAAGCACACAGGAAAAGCTAGGTTAATTGCGGAATGTGGAATGCGGATTGCGGATTGGGTAAAACAACTGCAACCGTCCTCGCAATGACGGGCGCGCGAATCAAGCACTCCATTCCAATATTCCATCATTCCATAATTCCACTATTCCATGATTCCGTCACCGTAGATCTACCATCTATCCCCACCGGCCGATGAACCATTTGGCCGACACCACTGGCCTCATCCCACGCGCAATTGAAACTCCTCCCTCTTTTCCGTACCCTGTCGCCGACGATCTACAACGATACTTCCATGAAACGCACCCGCGCTCTCAAGGGCGACAACCTCAAGCCTTCCCGCGTACATCGACCGTTGACCGCCGACCAATTGCGCTGGCAATGCGAGCCAGCGGCACTCCGCGTGGCATCGACGAACGACGTCGAACCGCGACGCGAGATCATCGGTCAGGAACGGGCCCTGCGCGCCCTCCGCGTCGGGCTCGAGATGTACCACTCCGGCTACAACATCTTCGTCACCGGTTTTAGCGGTACGGGCCGGACGACCACCATCAAACGCATGCTCCGGGAATTTGAGAACAAGCATGCGACACTGCGCGATCACTGCTATGTCTACAACTTCCGGAATCCCGACATGCCCATCGCGCTGTCGCTGCCGGCGGGACAGGGGCGCGGCCTGAAGCAGGACATGGAGAACCTCCTGAACGAGTTGATGCGCGATGTTCCGGCGGTCTATGAAAGCCAGCGATATCAGCGTCAACGGAGACTGATGGCGCAGCATTTTCAGGACCGGCAAAAGATCATTCTACAGGATTTTGAGCGGCGCGTGAAAGAACAGGGGTTCGACCTTGTACAAGTGCAGGTGGGGACGATGATGCGTCCTGACGTCGTGCCGGTCGTCAACGGCGCCGCCGCAAGCCTCGAGCAAGTAGAAGAGCTTGTGCGCAAAGGAGAAGTCACCAAGGCCGATTTCGAAAAGATGCGGGAGACCCTGGCCGAATTGGAAAAACAGATGGCCGTCGTCTTTCGCGAACTGCGCAACATCGAGAAGCGGGTGCAGGAATCGCTCGGTCAGCTCGAGGACCAGATCATCATGCCGGTCGTGAACGCCGCCGTCGATGCCGTGAAAACGGCGTACGACGACGCAAAAGTGCACGCATATCTCGAGGATGTTCGGGCACACTTGCGCGAGAATCTCGACCGCTTCCGCCAGCAACAGGTCACGCTTGCGGCCGCGTCGGACAAGAAGGACGACGACGAACCGGTAGAGGAGGAGAACTTCCACGAATTTCTCGTCAACGTGCTTGTTGACAACTCTGATTCGAAACATGTTCCCATCGTCATCGAGACGAACCCCAAATACAAGAACATCTTCGGCACGGTGGAGCGTGATTTCGAGCGGGGGGGCGTGTGGCGGACCGATTTCACCAAGATCAAGGCGGGCTCTCTCCTCCGAGCGGACGGCGGCTACCTGGTCCTCAATGCTCTCGATGCGCTGATCGAACCGGGCGTGTGGCAGGATCTGAAGCGGACATTGCGGACGCTCAAACTGGATATCCAAACCTCTGAGCCGGCGTACGGTATAGCCGTCAGCGGCATGAAACCCGAGCCGTTCGATATTAACGTCAAGGTCATCATCATCGGAGAGACGGAGCTCTACTACTTCTTGTGGCACCGCGATGAGGATTTCAAGAAGATCTTCAAAGTCCGTGCCGATTTTGACTTTGAGATGGTGCGAACGCCCGAGACGATGGGGAAGTACATTTCGTTCCTCCGCATGGTGTGCGAGGACGAGCATCTCCTGCCGTTCGACGCAACGGCGCTGGCACAGATCATCGAATTCGGCGTTCGTCTTGCGGGCAGCAAGAAAAAGATCTCCACACGGTTCAACGTCATAGCCGACGTGGCGCGCGAAGCGAATTATTGGGCGAAAAAAGCAAAAGCCAAAGCGGTCAACGGCCATCACGTGGAAAAGGCGATCGAGGAGCGGGTGTATCGCGTCAAGCTGGTCGAAGCGAAGATCCAGGACCTTATCGACAAGCGCATCATTCTCATCGACACGTCGGGGAAAAAAGTCGGACAAGTAAACGGCCTCTCGATCTACGACACGGGAGAACACATGTTCGGCAAGCCGTCGCGCATCACCGCCAAGACGTCGCTGGGTCGTTCGGGTGTGATCAACATTGAGCGCGAGGCGGAGATGAGCGGACCGACGCACACGAAAGGGGTCGCGATCCTGTCGGGATACTTCCGCGACCGGTTCGCGCAAAACAAGCCGCTCATCATGGATGCCAGCATCACGTTTGAGCAGTCGTACGGCGGCGTCGACGGTGACAGCGCCTCGTCGACCGAGATCTATGCGATTCTTTCGTCTCTTTCGGACCTACCGCTTCGTCAGGATATAGCCGTCACCGGCTCGGTCAACCAGAACGGCGAGATCCAGCCGATCGGCGGAGTGAACGAAAAAATCGAGGGATTCTTCGATACGTGCAAAGTGCGGGGATTGACCGGAACACAAGGAGTGATGATCCCGGTACAGAACGTCGATGAACTGATGCTGCGGGAGGAAGTGTACGAGGCGGTGAAAAAGAAACGATTCCACATCTACGCCGTCACAACGATCGACGAGGGAATCGAGATCCTGACGGGCGTGAGGTCCGGACAGCGGATACCGAACGGCGGGTTCGAAACGGGCACCGTGCACGGAAAGGCCGACGCACAATTGATGAAATATGCGGAAGCGTGGCGGATATTTGAAGGCGGGAAGAGTTGAGGTCCTCGGGGAGCTTGTGCAAAAGATTGGGACCACGAAGGACACGAAGGAAATATTGGTATGAGAGGTGCATGGTGAAAAAGATCTGGACCACTAAGGACACGAAGAAAAGATGTTTACCAATTACTTCTTCGTGTACTTACTGGGTAAATCTTTTTATCGAGCCCTACGAATCTCTTATCGCCAAGTGACATGAAGTTGAAGTGCATCATGCGGTTAAGTACATGTATCTGACTTCCCCGTCGCCCCTGAACCGAGCTCTGAAGATCCTATCGTTGCTGATCGGCATCTTGCTCGTCGGTGCGTACGGCTACCACCTCATCGAGGGGTGGCGGTATTTCGACGCGCTGTACATGACGATCATTACGCTCGCCACCGTAGGGTTTGGCGAAACGCATCCCCTTTCCGACAACGGGCGTGCCTTTACCATGCTGCTCATTCTCGGCGGGATCGGCATCATCACGTATGGCGTGACGACGGTAACAGCCCTCGTTGTCGAAGGCGAAATGAATGGTTATCTCAGGAGACAGCGCATGAAGCGCGCGATCGTCAAGCTCGCGAACCACTACATTATCTGCGGGAGCGGCAACAACGGAAAGTATGTGGTAGAAGAACTCAGACGGACGGAGCGTGACGTCGTGGTGGTGGAGCGTGACAAGGAGAAAGTGCAGGAGCTCCTTGCGTCCGGTGTCCTTGTCGTGGAGGGAGATGCCACGTCCGACGAAGTTTTGCGAAGCGCTGGAATTGCGAAAGCGGCGGGACTTGTTGCAGTGTTACCCGAGGACCGCGACAACTTGTTCGTCGTCATCACGGCGCGAGGATTGAACCCGAAGATCCGAATCGTGGCGAAGATCGACGATGTGGGAGTGCGGGACAAATTCGTGCGGAGCGGGGCGGACACTGCCGTTTCCGCGAGCTACATCGGCGGCATGCGCATGGCGTCTGAGCTTATACGGCCTGATACCGTCACGTTTCTCGACACGATGCTTCGGGATACCTCGAACTTCCGGGTGGAAGATATCCCCATAGGCCCGTCGCACGGGGGCTTGCAGATCTCGAAGTACGACATTCTCGCTTCTTCCGACATTCTTGTGGTCGCACTCAAACGGAACGGGTCGTATACATTCAATCCTCCGGCCGCAACCCGCGTTGAATCGGGCGATACGCTCATCGTTATCGGCGACCCCGAGCACGTGCGGACGGCGGCGGCGAGGCTAGGAAAATAGGCAAGCGTAAATGATTTGGGAAAGGCTCGTTGAAGAAAAGAGTACCCACGAAGAACATGAAGAAATATAAATATATAATTATCCTTCGTGTCCCTTCGTGGTCAAATCTTTTCTTTGTGTTCTTAGTGGGAGAATCTTTTCCTGGTGCCCGCTGATCACGTCAGCACCTCGTCCCGCGCCCCCAACTCCCCGATCGCTTTCTTCCGTATGTCGCCCAGATTTCCCTTTTCGTACTCCTGGATGACGCCGACCATCTGGCTTGCCGTCAGCACTGATGGCAGCATGACGTAATCGGCCCCCGCCGCATACAATTCGACAGCGTGCTCGACGGAGTTCGCCTGGACAACGACCGCAGCCTTCAGCTC
>Ga0155966_1079_pt1 | contig 16767 bp, 13 predicted proteins | sample RifCSPlowO2_02_FD_107620 | JGI IMG/M metagenome (GOLD analysis project Ga0155966, IMG submission 107620) | Ignavibacteria bacterium RIFCSPLOWO2_02_FULL_55_14 | reverse complement strand
GGATTCTCAGATGCTTTCGCAATGTCCAAATGAAATGTCATGTCGAGGGCGGCCAAGTGAGGATAGTCCGAGTTGCACTCCTTGAGGTCGTTCAGATCCTTTTCCAGTCGCTTGGCGTCCTCATCCGTGTGGTTGATCGCGGCCATCGCAGCAATCGGCGGTTCGATGATCTGTCGCGCGTGAACGATGTCGAGCACATGACTTCGGTCGTACGTCATCTGCAGGTACAGATGCATCGGATTCGTCACGGTGTCCGCAGAGATCTTCCGGACATACATTCCCTTCCCCTTCGTGATAGTGATCAGCCCCCGGGCGCTCAGCATGCGTAATGCCTCGCGTACGGCTGTTCGACTGACGCCGAACTGAGAGCACAGCATGAGTTCCGTCGGCAGTTTCGAACCCGGCTGATATTTTCTCTGGCGTATCGCTTCTTCGATCTGCTCTTCTACAAGCTTGCTGAGTTGCGACGGCTTGGCGATGGTCTGGAAGACGGACATTGAAGTTGTAAGATGTATGATGTCAGACAGCAAGAGGTTACCTAGTTGGAAGTCTTGTGTCAAGTTAAAAATTGCCTATTCTGTTCTCAAAATCGGGAAACCGCCGTCAGTTCATGTTTTCCGACGGATTTTCGTGTCTTTGAATTCAGGGTCACTTTCCCTATGTTTCGCCTCCTCAACAAGCTCACGGAGAACCGGTCATGGCTCGTGCGACAGCAGCCGTAGAATTCATCCTCCTTCTCGGGATTGTTGTTCTTGTTGGGGCTTTCGTTGGATCGCCTCAATCCCGCCCCCCGCAAACACCAAGTATATCAGCGACAGTCGCGAGAATTCAGCAAGGATCTCCCCAATGGGACGAATCGCTCGTATTGCCACGACAGAGTGACCGCATCGCGAATTACAGTATAGATGTACGATTGGATCCTGACCGAGCGGTCGTATCCGGGACCGAAGTGCTTGAATGGAAGAACACCACCGGACTTCCGCAGACCACGTTCCCCTTCCACCTCTATCACAATGCCTGGAAGAACAATCGTAGCACGTACGCGAAAGAGAATGGGTGGAACTTTTACCGGGGGGAAATGAGCCCGGATGATTATGGCTACACGAATGTGCGCCGCGTGACGTTGCTTGAACGTACGCGTGAGGTCGACATCACAAGCACCTTCACGTACATCCAGCCCGACGATATTAATGCTGAAGACCAAACGGTCTTTCAGGTTGTGTCGCCGCGTGCGGTGCGTCCCGGTGAAGTGATGCGAATGCGGATCGAATTTGAGACCAAGCAGCCGGCTCCGATATCGCGGACCGGGAAGATCCGGACGTATCACTTCTTCGCGCAGTGGTTCCCCAAGATCGGCGTCTGGTCGAACGGCGCATGGAACTGCCATCAATTCCATGCGAACACAGAATTTTTCGCCGACTACGGCGTGTACGATGTTCGCATTACACTGCCGTCCGATTATCTCATCGGCGCGACCGGAGGGATTCCGAAAGAAGTACAGAGAAACGATCATGGGACGACAACGCATCGCTTCGTTCAAGCCGACGTCCATGATTTCGCCTGGCTCGCATCTCCCGAACTCGTGATCGAAAAGCGCACCTTCTCCCATGCCGTGCCCGAAGCCGGAGAACACCCGGATCGTCATCATGCTCTCCGCGACGTCACAGTAATCCTCGTCCTCCAGCCTCATCATACGCCGCTCGCTGAACGGTATTTCGATGCGACATTTAAAGCGCTGAGATATTACGGCGAATGGTACGGCGAGTATCCGTACGACTGCGTCACGGTTGTCGACCCCGCCAATGGCAGTCGTTCCGGTGGTATGGAGTACCCGACATTGTTTACCGGCGGAGCTTCGCTGTTCGCATCGAAAAGATCTCCAAGCCCTGAGAGCGTGACCGTTCACGAATTTGGCCATCAATTCTGGTACGGACTGATCGGCAACAACGAATTTGAAGAGGCGTGGCTTGACGAAGGCTTCAACACGTATTCGCAGGACCGAGTACTCCTGCGGGGATGGGACGACGGCTCGGCCATCAGCACTTGGCGGGCCACGCGCTCATTCTTCGGCGGGCCGGGAGCCTCGTCGTATGTGGGTATTCCGCACGCGTTCGAAGAGGTCCCGGTCATCCGTATGGCCACGGGCAATCTTGAATTGCGCAGGTGGGGGAACTACGACGTCATGGCACGGCGCGGCTGGGACTACTACCAGACCTACGGAACGAATTCCTACACCAAGCCGGCCATGTCCCTCCATACATTGGAGCGGTATCTCGGCGAGGAAACGATGTATCGCGTCATGCGCACATATCATCACCGTTTCCGGTTCAAACATCCCACGAGCCGGGATTTCATCTCCGTGGTCAACGAGATGAGCGGAAAGGACTTGACCTGGTTCTTCGACAACACATGGTTCTCCTCGGACTTGTTCGACTATAAGGTCGAAGCTATCACCAACACCAGAATGCCCGAGCCCGCAGGCCGATTCGACTGGAACGGCAGAGATTCGCTCTCACCCGTTCCCTCAGAGGGAAAATTCGTGTCGGAGGTGGTCATCAAGCGCGACGGGGGAGCGATTGCTCCAGTCGACGTTCGTGTGATCTTTGAGGATGGAAAGGAATTACGCGAATCCTGGGACGGGAAGTATCGATGGAAGAAGTTCACGTACACGGGTAATGCTTCCGTTCGGTCCGCCGAGGTCGATCCGGACAAAAAGTTGTTGATGGATGTGAATTGGAACAATAACAGCAAAGTGGTGGGTGTCTCCGAACCATCCCTTGCGGCGAGGAAATATGGGGCGAAATTCTTGTTCTGGGTGCAAAGTTATTTTGATTTGGCTTCGTACTGGCAGTGAAGAAAGGTTGGCCACGAAGACACCAGGTCGCGAAGAAAAAATAGGTAGATGGATATTTGCATACTTGAGCGTCACATCGTTCTATCGTCACCCCGAGCGTAGTCGAGGGGTGACGGAAACCGTTCCAAATGCCTTGAATGCCTCTCGGTAATCAGAATTTACAACATGCTCTATCTTGGACTTTTTTTGCTTCCGCTCTTCCTCCTGGGCGCCCTTGTCTTCTTCATCGTTCGCGCCACTACTCTTCAGCGCCGAGTCACGGACCTCGAATTCCGTCTCGACGTCCTCGAGCGCTCGGTGAGCGGTCTGCAGGTGCAGTTGCCTGAACCGTCGAAGAAGGCTAAACAACCGACAAAGTCATCGCCCGCATCCGTCTCTTCTTCATCCGTCCCCGTCCCTGTCCCCGTTTCTGCTCCAGCCCCCGCCTTTCCCCCTTCTCGTACCCGCGAAGAGTGGGAGGCATTTGTCGGCGGGAAGCTGCTCAACCGCATCGGAGCCTTCGCCCTCATTATCGGTGTCGGATTATTCCTCAAGTACGCTTTCGACAACAATTGGATCTCCGAAGGCGTGCGCGTGGCCATCGGCGGTGTATCGGGAATACTCTGTCTCGCCGGAGCATACCAAACGCATCGCAGGGGATTTGCGGTTTTCTCGCAGGGATTGGTCGGGGCGGGCATTGCCATCCTCTATGTAAGCGTCTACTCGTCGTTCAACTACTACGCGCTCGTGCCGCAGTGGGTCGCGTTCATACTCATGTCCGTCGTTACAGCGCTGTCGCTTTCCCAAGCTGTGTACTACAACGCAATTGCCGTCGGCGTTCTGGGATGGGCGGGAGGTTTTCTTACACCCTGGATGTTGAACACGGGTTCACCTAATGAGATTGGTCTCTTCACGTACATAGCGCTGTTGACAGTCGCACTCCTCGGACTTGTCGTTCGAAAGCCGGAATGGGTCCTGCTCGAGGTTCTCACTCTGGCGGGAGTCTGGATCGTGTATTTTGTCTGGCACGTGGAGGAATATGATGTCGACGCTATGACGTTGACCATGTTTTTTGTCATGGTCTTTTGGGGCGCGTTTGTCGCAACAGATACTGCGTTGCATCGATTCGGCCGGTCGTTCGACGCACCCCGGATTATCGTCTCATTGCTGAATGCGGCGATGGGATGCATTGCAGTCGCTGTTGTTCTTTCTGAGGAATCGGAGGCTGGAGCCGGTTGGACCATGGTCGGCATGGCGGCGGTCTATGTTCTTGCCGTCGTATTCCTCCGTCCGCCCGCCGACGGCAGATACGCAAAGATTCAGTCGACAGTCTCCGCGGCTCTGGCCTTGTTTGGGTGCTCGCTGGTCTACTCGGATTTTTCTCTCGTGATAAGCTGGTCGGTATTGTCCGCTGCGGCGGCATGGTCGGCGACCCGCTGGAAATATGTTCACCTCAATATCGTTTCGCTCGTGGTGCTCTGTTTGGCCGTGTTAGAATTGGTGGGAGTCCGCGGCGGACTCATGACGGCCGATATCGAAGCTTTCTCACCGGTGTTCAATGATCGCACGCTGGGATTTGCCGTCGTCATTATCGCCTCTTTTGCCGCCTGGCGCTCCCTTGTCATCGGTGAGGCTTCGACGCCGATGCGCAGCACGTTTCTCTCGATCGGTGTATCCTGTCTGGCCCTTCTGATCACGGTGGAAGTCAACGACGTTCTGCGTGTTTGGCGGCTGAGTCTGGTAGGGGACGAAATGACGCAACGCTGGTTTCACTCGGTCCTCATCCTCGCGGCAACCTGGGCGATCACGGGAACCGCGTTCGTTTGGACGGGGTTGCGCCTTCGTTTCCGCCCTGTTTGGATCGTCGGAATCGTCGTACTGGGTGTCGGCGTCATCACTGCGATACTTCGCGGCTTTGCCGTGGTCCTTCCCGACATTCATGTACCCTTGCTCAACATGCGAACTGGGATACTTGTCCTGACTGCGCTGTTGTCTGCGTACGTCGGCCGTACATTCGCCTTCCATCAGCACGACCAAGGAGCGTGGAAAGAAGGCTATGCGATCGCATCGATCGGCGCAGCCGTGACAGTCTTTTCACTGCTCACCGGAGAGACGCGCGACGTGTTCGAGCGGAGCATTGTTTTGATCGGCTCGACGGACGACGTCAGCTTGCGACAAGCGACCGTTGACGCCCTGAGAGACCAGCAGCAACTGTCCGTTTCGGGCATATGGCTGGTGTATTCAGTCACGCTCATGGTGTTCGGATTCTTGCGGGCCAGCCGCGGCTTTCGGGTCATGGCCATTGTACTGTTCGGCATAACGATCCTCAAGATCTTCCTGTATGACCTTTCGTTCCTCGAGACGCTGTATCGTATCGTCTCATTCGTCGCTCTCGGCGTCATCCTGCTCGGAGTGTCCTACGCCTATCAGCGCTACAAACATGTCCTGCTCGGAGTCCCCTCCGGCCAGAAAGGAGCCGTCTCGTGATCGCATTCTCCGCGTTCCGCACTGGTCTTGTTCGCGCGTTTCATATGCCGCGCATCGTGCTTTTTGCGTGGTTGGTGAACCTTGCGTTCGGCCTTATCCTCGCGGTTCCGATGCTTCAGAAGCTCGATGGCGCCATCCGGGGGACCGTCATGGAGGAACCACTGCTCGAGAGGATGGACGAGAACTGGGTGCAGACATTCAAGACGGACAACGAAACGAGCGAGATCGTGACGATGCTGGACTATTCGATCCTCGGATACGCTCCGTTCCTCCGTCACAGCGAGGTCGTCATGTCGGGCGGGATCGTGAGACCCCTGGGGATGTTTCTCAAGGGCATGATCACGGATTTTGAACTGCAGTGGACGAGAATGGGTTTTGTTTCATGGCTGGGACTTCTGTATGTGGTCGTCGGCTGCATTCTCAGCGCAGGTTTCATCTCGGCATTTCGCGGAGAGTATCCGCCTACTATCGCCGAATTTCTTTCGTCCGGAATGATCTCCTTCGGACCGTTCTTCCGCTTGGCGGTTGTATCCCTTATTCTCAATTATCTCTTCTTCGTCGGAGTAGTCGACTGGCTCAATCGCGGTATTCCCTCGTGGACGGAGAACTCGCCGTCGGAAACGACTCCGTTCATCTTGTATATGGTTCGCAACGCCTTTGTCTTCCTCGTGCTCGTCTTCTTCACGATCAGCGCCGATTACGCGAAAGTCCGCATTGTTGCGGAGAGTAGGTTGAGCGCCCTCGCAGCTTTTGGCTCCGGTGTCATCTTCGCAGTCCGGCGGTTTTGGACGACCTTCAGCCTGGCGATGTTGTTTGCTCTTCTGACGTTCGCTGCAATGGGGTTATACGGATTTTTCGAAAGCGCATTCCCGCAGAACGGATACTGGTCGATTCTCCTGCTCGTTCTTCTTCAGCAGCTATTCATGGCGGTCCGGATGTTCATTCGTGCCGCGACGTACGCGGGAGAGTTGGAAGTGTATTCGGGAACTGATCGGTAGCGTCACAGAATTTGGGCCTTTTGGGTTCCGGATTAGAGCTGCGTCATTGAGGCTTCTAGGTCCGCGGAAAGTCCTCGACCGTTTCAGCCTGATATCACACTTTCTATTTTCCCTTTTCTTTTTCATTTCTTTTTGTCCTTTGCTTTTTTCTGTTTTTCTCTTTGAACTTCCGCACTCTTTCTCCTAACTTGCCCTCCCTTCCGCCGCACTCCACATCGGAGATGTTATGCCCGTAATAGGCGTACCCAGAGAGACTGCGACGGGTGAAACGCGCGTCGCCCTAGTTCCGGCGAATGTCGTTCACCTGATACGCGACAAACACACCGTGCTCGTGCAATCCGGAGCCGGTGAGGCCGCCGGCTTTGCAGACGTCGACTACCGTACGGCCGGAGCGAAGGTGGTCTCCATCGTTGCTCTCTATAAGAGCGCGAACCTGATCGTCAAAGTCCAGCCACCGTCTTCCTCTGAAGTGCTGAAGCTGCGGCCGCGCACAACATTTATCGGCTTCCTTGCTCCCTCGGCGAATGCTTCCCTGATAAAACTGCTTGCAAAGCGCAACATCGTCGCCTACGCCATGGAATTCATTCCTCGCATCAGTCGGGCGCAGGGAATGGACGCCCTTTCGTCGATGGCGACCGTCGCAGGCTACCGAGCCGTGCTCATGGCGGCTGAAATGGTCGGGAAGATGTTTCCGCTCCTGATGACAGCGGCCGGAACGGTCCCTCCGGGGACGGTGCTGATCCTTGGAGCCGGCGTTGCCGGATTACAAGCTATCGCAACGGCGCGGCGATTGGGTGCAAAGGTCGAAGCCTTTGACCCGCGACCGGCCGTGCGGGAACAAGTGCAAAGTCTCGGGGCATCGTTCGTTGAGATGAAGCTTCCCGATGAGAAGGTCGAGACAACGGGGGGATACGCCGCCGAACAAACGGCGGCATTCCTCAGAGCCGAACAGGAGGCGATCGCCCGCGTTCTGCCGAAAGTTCACGCCGTTATCACGACCGCTCAGATCTTCGGCAAAAAGGCTCCTGTGTTGATCACCTCAGCTATGGTCCGCTCAATGGCTCGCGGCTCGGTTATCGTCGACCTTGCCGCCGAGACCGGTGGAAATTGCGAATTGACGAAGGCGGGAAAGATTGTGGTCGTGAACGGTGTGACGATTATCGGCGCGGTGAATCTTCCCGCATCCGCCCCCGTCGACGCCAGCCGCCTGTACTCCCAAAACGTCACGAATCTCCTGAGACACATGTACCCGAAAGCTGATGCGCCGACTCCGTTGGACGAAGAGATCCTGAAGGCGGCACGCGTTACTGGCGGCGCAGGTAAATAGTGATTTCGCGCAACTACGATGTGGCTCTAGGTACAAGAGGCAAGTGAAGAAGAATCGTGAAAGCGGTGGAGAAAAGATTTGGACCACCCCGGCCACGCCCGAGGTCCCTCGACTCCCGCCACACAGAAGGCGGACAAGTCGCTCGGGACGGTGAGCGAAGTCGCCCTTCGACTACCGATCGACAAGGCTCAGGGCGACGCTGAGTTTACCGAAGCGTCGAACCGCCGGTCGTGGCCGAGGGCGGGCGAAGGGGCACGAAAAAGGATTTAGGAAGTAATTGGCCACAAAGAACACATAGATCACGAAGATGAAACCCTTTTTCTCTGCGTCCTTTGCGTACGAGCTTTACCCGGACTTTTGCACTCTTTGCCTGCCCCGAGCGACCGAAGGGAGTCGCCCTTCGACTGGTTCGACTACGCTCACCAGAACTACGCTCAGGGCGACCCTGAGTTTACCGAAGGGTCGAGGGGCGTGAAACTCTTTTCAAGAGATCCCTAGAATGAATCCTCGAATCTCTCGATGAATCCACATATGACCCGCATACTGAAAATCGGCTTCATCTTCGCGTTCGTAGCTGTCGTCGCCATCGGGCTTTCCGCCGCTTCGAAGCAGGCACAGCAACAGGCAGAGGACACGACAGTGGTGCAGCTCGAAGCGCCAGACGTACACCCTGTTCCCGACACCGACTATTGGTCGCTCGTGTTTGTCTTCCTTCTTTCCACATTCATCGGCGTCGGCGTAGTCGCCCGAGTATCGCGGTTACTGCATACGCCGCTGATGTCGTTGACCAATGCCATCTCTGCGATCGCGGTCGTTGGCTCCATTATCGTCACCGGCTCTGATTTCCCCGAAGATATTCGCATACTCGGAGCCATCGCCCTCTTTGCCTCCGTCACGAACATCGTCAGCGGCTTCCTCATCACCGACCGCATGTTGAAGATGTTCAAGGCGACCCGGAAGGAGGTTGAGCAGCCGTGACCGACTTCATACAGCTTGCCTATCTGGTCGCGACGGCTCTTTTCATTTTCTCGTTGCATTGGATGAACAACCCGAAGACTGCCCGGAAAAGCGTCTATGCGGGAGTGCTTGCGATGACGCTTGCGGTTGCCGCAACGTGGAGCCGTCCGGACGTTGTGCATCATCTGTGGATCATTGGCGCCATTGCCGTAGGATTTATTGTGGGGGTCCCACTTTCCCGCGTTGCACTCACGGCAGTTCCGCAGCGGACAGCGCTTTCACATGCATTCGGCGGACTTGCCGCCGGCCTCGTCGGTGTGGCCAAGTTCTATTTGTGGACCTCGGAAGGTCCGGAGCAATTGACGACGTTCCGTGTGTCGGCGATCGTCGCGGAAGTCCTCCTGGGCTTTCTGACCTTCACGGGAAGCCTTATGGCCGCCGGGAAGCTACAGGAATTGAAGTGGATCCCGCAGCGTCCCGTGACGTATCCCGGCCAGAACGTCGTGAACATCGGCCTTCTGCTGACGGCGTTGGGACTTGGGGTGTGGCTGGTTCTCAACCCCACCGGTCCGGCTTCGGGCTTGCTCTTCCCAGCCATCATCGTCATGTCGCTCGCATTCGGTGTCCTGTTGATCATTCCCATCGGCGGTGCGGATATGCCGACGGTGATCTCCATTCTTAATTCGTACGCGGGACTTTCGGCCGTTGCGATGGGCTTCGTGCTGGACAACAGTCTGCTCATTACAGCGGGAGCTCTTGACGGATCGAGCGGACTTATTCTCTCGATCATCATGTGCCGCGCAATGAACCGATCGTTTGTGAATGTTCTGTTCGGCGCATTCGGGAAAGTTCAGGCTGCGAAAGCAGGAGGCGAGGCGAAGGTATATAAAGAGGAGACGATCGAAGGAGCGGCACAGATCCTTGAGCAAGCATCGTCGGTCGTGATCATTCCCGGCTATGGTATGGCTGTCGCCCAGGCGCAACATCGGACACGAGAGCTTTATGATCAGCTCACGAAACGCGGCATTTCCGTGAAATTTGCGATCCATCCTGTTGCGGGACGAATGCCCGGACACATGAATGTGCTGCTGTCGGAGGCGGATATTCCGTACACCGACCAGATTGGCATGGACGATATCAATCCGGACATGCACCAGTGCGACGTAGCGATCGTGATCGGGGCGAACGATGTCGTTAATCCTGCCGCACGATATGACAAGTCGACGCCGATCTTCGGCATGCCCATCATCGATGCGGACAAGGCAAAGACGGTCTTCGCAATAAAGCGGAGCAAGAATCCTGGATTTGCCGGGATCGACAATGAGCTGTACTTCGCCGACCGGACGTTCATGCTGTTCGGCGACGCGAAGGCGGTTGTGGGAGACCTCGTGAAGCAGCTCTCAGGGGCACAGTCGGGGCACTAATCCACCGCGTCGGGAACCGACGGGATGACGAAGTCTGCGGGTATTCTGCTTTGAGATAAGTGGCTGAATTTTATGGGATTTGGTTGTATATTGGCGCACAAATTCCTGCTCTAACCACCACGTTTATTTCCAATTAACCTCATGGAATTGACCCTTATTCTGGGCATCAGTGTGCTCGGCCTCTTGTTCGCCTTCTACCTGATCCGCAATGTTTTGGGGCGTGATTCTGGAACGCCGCAAATGCAGGAGATCTCGAACGCGATCAAACTAGGGGCCGAAGCATTCCTGCGACGCCAAAACCGTACGATCGCCTACCTTGCGATCGCCCTTGCGGCGCTCATCTACATTCTCTATGCTTTCGTACGGACGCCGACGGAGCACGATCCTGCGGGTCCGGGGGCTCTTGCCCTCTGGACAACGATTTCCTTCGCGCTCGGTGCCGCTTGCTCTGTCGCCGCCGGCTATATGGGCATGTGGGTCGCCATCCGCGCGAACATCCGCACCGCCGCCGGCGCAACGCGGAACATGAACAGCGCGCTCCAGGCGGCGCTCAGAGGCGGAGCGGTGTCGGGATTTTTTGTCGTGGCAATGAGCTTGCTCGGCGTCGCCGGCTTGTTCGGCATCGTCGACTATCTCGGCGTAACCAGCGATGTCCGTAAGATTCCGCTGATGATCGTCGGCTACGGATTCGGCGCGAGCTTTGTCGCCCTTTTCGCTCAATTGGGGGGCGGTATCTACACGAAGGCCGCTGATGTCGGCGCGGACCTGGTCGGCAAGGTAGAAGCGGGTATTCCCGAAGATGATCCGAGAAATCCTGCCGTCATCGCTGACCTTGTCGGCGACAACGTCGGCGACTGCGCGGGCCGCGGAGCCGACCTCTTCGAGTCGACGGCAGCGGAGAACATCGGTGCGATGATCCTGGCGGCCGGGCTCTATTCGGCGAATGTGGCAACATTCGAGGCGGGCGGAATTTCGATCCTCAGCGTCATACTCTTCCCGCTCGTCGCACGTGCATTCGGTATCGTTGCGTCGGTGATCGGTATTCTTTCGGTCAAGACGAACGACCAGGAGGACCCGATGAAGGCATTGAACCGGGGCTACTTCATCACCGCGGTCCTGGCCATCATCGGATTCTTCATTGCATCCCGCTGGCTGCTTGGCGGAGAATACTACTTCAACTTCTTCCTCTGCGGACTCATCGGCGTGTTGACTTCCGTGGCTTTCGTCTACATTACGCAGTACTACACGGAATACCGATACCGGCCCGTGATGTCGATCGCCGAAGCCTCGCTGACAGGACCGGCAACGAATATCATCGCCGGAGTCGCCGTCGGCATGGAGTCGACCGGTTATCCGGTGCTCGTCATCGGCACCGCAATCGTTTCAGCGTACTATCTCGGCGACCATTCGGGTCTGGCGCATTCCGGGTTGTTCGGCACCGCCGTTGCGACCATGGGTATGCTCGGAACCGCCGCATATATCCTTGCGATGGATACGTTCGGTCCCATCACCGACAACGCGGGTGGAATCGTTGAAATGAGTCAGCAGCCGAAGGAGATCCGCGACAGAACGGACCGTCTGGATTCCGTCGGCAATACGACAAAGGCCCTCACGAAAGGATATGCGGTAGGGTCGGCTGCGCTCGCGGCATTCCTGCTCTTCGGCGCGTACATCGACGAAGTCCGAAACTACATGCCGGAATTCCAGCCGATCATCAATCTCAACAAGCCGGAGGTGTTTGTTGGCGCCATGCTCGGGTCGGTGCTCGTGTATCTTTTCTCCTCACTCGCCATCAAAGCGGTCGGGAAAGCTGCCTACGCGATCATCAACAACGTACGCGAGCAGTTCAAGAATAACCCGGGGATCATGAAGGGAACGGTGAAGCCGGATTACGGCCAGTGCGTAGACATTGCCACAAAAGCGGCGCTTCAGAAGATGGTCGTTCCCGGACTTCTCGTCGTCGGCATGACCGTCGGTGTCGGCCTCGTGTTCAAGTGGATCTATTATGCCGGCGGACAGCAGGCGTTCGGCGCCAACGGTGCAGAGGTCGTGGGTGGATACCTGATGTCGGCGACGATCACGGGCATTTTGATGGCGCTGTTCCTGAACAACGGCGGCGGTGCGTGGGATAATGCAAAAAAATACATCGAGACGGGAAAACTGGGGGGCAAGCGCTCCGACCCTCACAAAGCATCCGTTGTGGGCGATACCGTCGGTGATCCGTTCAAAGATACCGCCGGACCGAGTCTGCATGTGCTCATCAAGCTCTTGGCCACACTGACGCTGGTGCTGGCGCCGCTGTTCATTTAAGGGCGCTCACAGCCATCGATTTCAATGTAATCATGTGAAGGGCTGTTCCATGCACATGGGGCAGCCCTTTTGCTTGGGAATAGCGGAAGAAATTGCGGATTGCTGAGTGTCGATTGCGGATTAGCGGTGGGATACCTGCATTCTTTTGGGCCGCATGGTTGGTAATTTCTTTCTTGGCTGTTTTCATTTAACCATCTAACCAACCCCGTTCTCCACAAGCCATTTAACCATTCAACCAAATCCGTTCACCGTCCCCATTTCGACTTCCCTTGTATAAGTTCGTATCTTCTTCGTGGTCCTTCGTGGGTAATCTTTTCTTCTTTTCTCTTTCCCTAGACATTCACCTCGCCCCGTGAATCGCGCGGTCATCCTCATCGGCTCCTACATCGCCGTTCAGATGCTTTCGGACATCGGGAGCCTCAAGATCGTCTTGATCGCGGGATTTTCCATGGACGCAGGAACGCTTGTCTATCCGATGACGTTCACGTTGCGCGATCTGGTGCACAAGTCGCTCGGCATTTCCGCGGCGCGCGCGATGATTCTTCTCGCGGCGGTTATTAACCTCGTGATGGCTGCATTTTTCGGGGTTGTCGGCCAGCTTCCGCCGGATCCTTCGGTTGGAGACCAGTCGGCGTTCGCGGCCCTCCTCGCCCCGGTATGGCGCATCGTCCTGGCGTCTATTGCCGCAGAGGTCGTCTCCGAATTGCTCGACACCCAGGTGTACCATCGCTGGAAAGAGCGAATGGGTCATCGCGCCCAGTGGGCCCGCGTGGCTGTGAGCAACGGCATCAGCGTTCCTGTCGATACGCTTCTGTTCGCTTTTCTCGCCTTCGGCGGCGTATACGAGCTGACGGTCGTGTGGGCGATCGTCACAAGCAATATCATTCTCAAACTTCTTGTGACCGCTGCGAGCGTCCCCCTTATTTACGCGGTCCCGGAGCGAACATCATGAGCCCGCAAGCGATCAACGTCCGTGAGAAATTTTCCCTATTCACGGATCACTGGAATCCCCGTATCGTTGCGGAACTGAACGGACAGCATGTGAAGCTTGCCAAGTTCCGGGGAGAATTCGCCTGGCATAAGCATGTTGCAGAGGATGAGCTGTTCTTCGTCGTTGAGGGACGATTCCGCATGGACTTTCGCGACACGTCTCTCTGGGTTGAAAAAGGGGAGATGATCGTGGTGCCACGGGGCGTTGAACATCGGCCATTCGCGGAGAACGAGGTCCAGGTCATGCTCTTCGAACCGGTGGGTACGCTGAACACGGGCGATGCAAAGGATTCGAGGACACGGGAAGGGCTAGATTGGATTTGAGGCCGCGATGAAAAGTGTGTCCACTAATGAACACGAATAGAGGCAAAGAAACACGAATGAACACTAATAGTGTTTTTGGTAAAAACGCTTCGTGTTCATTCGTTCACATTCGTGTGTATTCGTGGAAGAATCTTTTCGTCCCGCGATGTATTATCCTTTCAGTTGCGATGGTCTGCCTTGGCACCGGCTGCAAAGAGCGCCGGCCAGTGAGGACCGAGATACTGGTCGCCGCTGCAGCAAGTCTTCAGCGTCCGCTCACGGCCATTGCGGCTGAGTTTCGCAACGAGCATCCTGATATCGCAGTGAACTTCACGTTTGGCGGGTCCGGGACGCTGCTTCAACAGGTCCTGAACGGCGCCCCCGTGGATGTCTATATTACTGCGGATCCGAAACAGATGGATACTTTGAGGGCCAAGAAATTCCTCCGGCGGGGATATCCAAAAGCGCTCATCGGAAATACGCTCGTGCTTGTGCAGCGACTCGACCGTTCTCCGGTGAAGTCGCTGGAAGAACTTGCCACGGGCCGCATGACGAGAATTGCCCTCGGCGAGCCAAGGAGCGTTCCCGCAGGAATGTACGCAGAACAATCTCTGGCGAATGCCGGCATCAGCGATCTCTTGGCAGGGAAGAGGGTGTATGCGAACGATGTCCGACAGGTTTTGACATACGTCGAAACGGGCGCTGTCGACGCCGGCTTTGTGTATGGCTCCGACGCACAATCATCGGCAAACGCCCGCATCGCCTTCGTCATACCGGAATCGTTTCATGAGCCGATTCGATATTACTCGTCTGTGCTTTCATCAACAGAGCACGCTTCAGAAAGCGAAACATTCGAGAAATACTTGCGTTCTGAATCGGCGAGGGCGATCTTCCAAGGGCTCGGGTTCACACCGATTCAATGAACTCTCACACACCGCATGCACGTATCGCACTTGACGCTATCGCCAACGATCTTCTCATCGAGCATTTCCGCTTCCTCCATAGTCCATACTCCTAACTATCACCGCCCTCACCACGCGTTGTGAATTCTTCGCCACTGACAATATCTTTGCAAACAGCGTTTGTATCCACGGCATTTTCATTCGTGCTCGGAATGCTCCTCGCCCGCTGGCGCCTCACAGCTCGCGCTCCGTGGGGCAGCATCGTCGATGGAGTGATGGTGCTTCCTGTCGCGCTTCCCCCGACGGTGGTCGGGCTGGGACTCCTCATTCTGCTGGGTCCTGCCTCGATAGTAGGAGAGTTTGTCGAGATCCTTTTCACCTGGCCCGCAACAATCGTGGCCTCTTTCGTTGTATCGTTTCCGTTAATGTACTTGACAACGCGCGCCGCACTTGAGCAAGTGGACAAGTCTCTCATCGATCTGGCCCGCACATACGGCTACTCCGAACAGCGTATCCTCTGGAGAGTAATGCTTCCGCTTGCCTGGCCGGGCGTTGCCACCGGCTTGCTCTTCGCGTTCGTGCGGGCACTCGGTGAATTCGGCGCGACGCTCATGATCGCGGGCAATATTCCCGGCAAGACCCAGACGCTTCCGCTCGCCATCTTCTTCGCCGTCGAAGCGGGTGAGCTCGGGGAAGCGCTCTTCCTGGCAGGACTGTCGTCCGCACTCGCGGTGCTCGTGGTGCTCGCTCTCAGCAGGATCCGTACATCTGCTTGAGGGGTCGGATACTGCCGACAAACGTTCGTCAGAAGGTCCGCCTCCTCCGTTCGCCGACAGAAGCCCGCTGTCTGCCGATGAAAGTTCCATTGGTCGATCATTCCTCTGTAACTTTATGTGGTGACTTTGAAGTTTTGCGTGCGACGTTAATTTCCTATATTTGCAACTCCGCAAACGTGGTATTCGCTCTATGGAAGCCAAAAACGCAGACCTTTCCGGACTTCGCATCGATCGCGGAGAGTCGGGACCACCGCCGACCCCGGTCAAAAAATACGTTATTGGTGCGCTCATCGCTTGCGCTGTGTTCGCCGCAGCCTATTTTTTGTGGAATCAATTGTTCACGCCGCCGCTTGAGGTCCGTCTCGTGACTGCAGCCCTTACGTCTCCGGCACAGAATAATGCCGTGCTAACCGCGAGCGGCTATGTTGTCGCACAACGGAAGGCGGCGGTCGCCTCGAAAGGAACGGGCCGCCTCGTGTATCTCGGCGTCGTCGAGGGGGACCGTGTAAAAAAAGATCAAGTCATCGCACGCCTCGAGGACAACGACATCCGCGCCCAATTGGACCAGGCCCGCGCAAACCTTAAACTGAATCAGGCGGAACTCAACGATGCGCGTCAGACGCTTGCCCGCGCCCGCTCGATGGCCGACAAAGGTCTTGCATCACAAGCCGAGCTCGATGCCGCCCAAGCGCGCTATGACAGGGTTCTCGCGGCCATCGACGTCGCAAAGGCGCAAGTTTCGACGGCCGAAGTCGCCGTCGAAAACATGCTTATTCGCGCGCCGTTCGACGGCACGGTGTTATCGAAGAATGCCGATGTCGGTGAGATCGTTGCTCCGTTCGCCGCAAGCGCCTCCTCTCGCGCCGCCGTCGTAACAATTGCCGACATGACCTCGCTTGAGGTAGAAGCAGATGTTTCGGAGTCGAATATCGAGCGCATTGGCAACAATCAACCATGCGAGATCACGCTCGACGCATATCCCGACAAACGATACCAAGGTTTTGTCAGCAAGGTCGTTCCGACTGCGGACCGGGCCAAGGCGACAGTGCTTGTCAAAGTCGGGTTCGCCTCGTATGACAGCCGCGTCCTGCCTGAAATGAGTGCAAAGGTGCTTTTCCTGACGAAAGCAACGAATACGGCCGACCTTGTCCAGAAACCAGTCCTCACCGTTCCCACGACCTCTGTCGTGCAGCGCGACGGGCAAAGCGTGGTCTATAGGGTAACGGACAACGTTGCTATTGAATCGCCCGTTCAGACTGGCCGAACGCTCGGTGCATATGTGGAGGTGACGTCAGGACTGAGGGCGGGCGATAAGATCGTCGATAAGCCGACCGAAGCTGTCCAGGGGGGAGTTAAGGTCAAGGTGCTCTAGCAGGCTGCGGAAAAAGAAATCACGCAATGACGCAAAGGGCCATGAACTGCGACTACGCAAAGTTCCCCGGCCTCGCCCGAGGTCCCTC
>Ga0155966_1035_pt3 | contig 17005 bp, 10 predicted proteins | sample RifCSPlowO2_02_FD_107620 | JGI IMG/M metagenome (GOLD analysis project Ga0155966, IMG submission 107620) | Ignavibacteria bacterium RIFCSPLOWO2_02_FULL_55_14 | reverse complement strand
TCGGAGAAGAAAAAGCAGGTTCTGTTCCGACTTCAGGTTCAAACAGAACTTCCGCCGACTGGACGATCAATCCTGGCGGAGGCGTTATTCGTACTGCCGCTTCAGTGATGGTCGTAGTCGGATGCCGAATGTCAATAAGTCTCTCCATGTATGGCGGCGGATTGAACAGGCCGTCGAATATGCTTTGAGCAACACGATCGTTGGACTTCATAACAGCGACGCTCGAAATACGATCGGCTCCCATTCCCGCGACGACGGCAACATAGACTTCTTGCGTATCGCCGGGAGCCATCCTGAAGGGACCGCTTGAGCACATCAATCTACGGTCGCCAGGAATGAACGAATAGTTGGTTCCCAAACCGTCGAGGAATCCGGTTTGCGTCACTGGGTCGCCGGACAGAGGAAACTTGGTGATTTCCGCACCAGGGGGATGGGTGTAGGGAACATCGGAGGTGTTGAAACTGCCCGATGGTGCAAAGCCGCGGAGCATCTTCCACCATTGTCCAGTTCCCAACGCATAGTCGCCAAAGAAAGGATCTTGGTACGGCGAACCAGCGGAGAAATACGCGAACGATGTCATGCCAAGATTCTTCCAGTTGCTCACCCGCTTCAAATCGACGATAGCCGAATCGCCGATGGAAGGATACCGGGGACCTGCGAAGAAATCATACCCCAGTGAAGGGGGCGGAAGACTGAACCCGCTGTACTCGACGTCGACAGCTTTACTATTGTACACGTAGCCCAGCGAGAGCAGAGAGTCGGAACCGAGAAGGTCGTCAAAGGGATCTCCAAGGTCGGGGTCCGACCACTGGCACACATACATGGAATCGATGTAGAATGCCCCGTACTGATCGCCCGCGGTGGAATCGACATCCACGCCTCCCTTGTTAATTAACTTATAGCGGATGAAGTAGACATCGCCGAGAGCGTCCGTGCGCTTGTAGCCCCACACGGTCCTCTGAATCTCAAGACCCAAGGGCTCCGACCCCACAAAGTTTAATGCAGTGAAAACATGCAGGTCATTGTATACCGTCCAAATGACCTGATCCGCGGGAACATTGGGTGCGCTGCCCGCCACACCGGGCTCATCATACTGGCCCGAAACCAAATTCTCGACTGTAAAGGTTTCGCTGAATGCCGGAGGCGGCTGAAAGCCCGGCACGCCGTTTCGCTCTATATAGGGGGCTCCTTTAGCGACCGGCCAGTTCATCCAGTCGGCAGCATACTGTTCCTTGACGGCGATCGTCTGGCTCTCCGTCACGGCCGATTCATTCAACTCAAAGACGGAGGCGGCATCACGCGCAAGCTCCTCAGCGGACATTGTATAATAGTCCCGACGAATGCGGAAGATGCGCACATCAGGGGAGTTCGGGTCTTCTACCCCCGTTCCGAGCACAGGACCGTAGGCCGGATTAACTATTTTGCCGGCCCGTGTCGCGACATGAGTGTATGTGCCGCCGCCGACACGCACCCATTGCCCAGGTGCGGGCGAGGTCATACCAGGATCCGTGAACGCTTTCCCACCCCACACCAACGCATCCTGGTAGACTGCACTTCCGGTGCCTCGCGGAAAGTACAAACCATCGTCTCCTATCGGTGACCGATTCGACTCCCCGTCAACGCGCATCCACGCCGTAATGTTGTTGATATTCAGCACGGCGTGACTGGGCGTGCCCATGGTTTTGGCAAGATGTCCCCCCTTCTTGCCGGAATTTGATGGCTCTTTAGCAAGCGCGACCACGCTTAAGAATAGAACCAGCACCATGCTGAGACTTATCAACGCGATGGGACGACTGCGGAAATCAGAGCGCATGTTTCCCTCCCTTGTGACGGATGGATTATACTATATTTAGTGATTATCGTGGCAGGGGTTACGATTTGCTGAAATCCGGTTTCAAGTTCTTTCACAACCGAATTGACAATCAGCTTGAAGCGAACGTCGAAAACGAGCTCGATCAATCGTGAATTCGGCAGAACACAGGTTTCCTTATCTCCGGTGCTATCGATTGCTAGTTGACGGCCGCCGCGCTCGCCACCCGTTCAGCCAATGACATTCGAAAAAAGGTTTGCGCCGAGGAGAACGGACATAACGACAAACAAGACTGTTCCCTGGAAATTCATGGATTTCATGAGTGTAAACTCTTTCGCATTGGACTTGGGTGTGCTGACGTGGCGGGACGGAGCCCCTTCTCTTATGGTACTTTCACTCGAAACATACTAACGATTCTAAAATGTTGCTCGTCAATCGCTCACATTTTCTCGCAACCTTGTCGGTCAATTCTTATGAATGGGATTCCATCCGGCACATAGAAAGACAAAACACGGCCGAAGCCGGGTTTCTCATTACTGCTATCTTCTTCCACCTCGACCCGCTCTGCGTGATCCGATCGGGCCTGGGGTCTCAGGATTATCAACTCTCCAGGGCGGAAGGCCCAGTTTGTCGTCGATCTCGTGTCGCTCGTTGGCGATCGCTTCTCCCTGCGTGGCAAACCATTTGTCTTCTGAAGACGCGTTCCGGAATCTTGTGGCACAACTGAACATTATCGTCCCGTTGAATCGCTCTGACGAAACTGAAATCGCAACGTCTCGATACATCGCTTTCGTGCTTGTAAGCTGTTTCATTGCATCCTCCTTCGCGCCATGTACTCTTCATCCTTACCCAACGTTGCAGCCGCAAACGAGAAACCCGGCTAGTGCCGGGTTCTCTATTTGGCCTGTCTGTTAATCAATATACTCAAATCGGCGAAGAAGCGCAATGAGTCAAGACTCAATCTCCAAACGGTTTCCCGTTGAGAAGTCTTTATCGTCTACAAACGCATACGCCCCGACAGGGGGCGCGGCGTTTCAGAGTTGAATCACAGAGAAAACCCCGTTGATTGTGGGGTCACATCCAACGATCCCCGATAGCCGTCAGTAAACTTCCACTGGTTTCGCCGCTTCCCGCCAATCTTCTGTCGTCTTCACAAGTCGCTCTGCGAGCATTAACATCATTTTTTTTGCGAGATGAGGATGGTGGGCAAGCAAATCATCGAGACTCACTTTGACGTGGAGGAGCATTGTCGGCTCCTGCGCAATAAGCGTTGCTGTCCGGGGAATATTCAGAAGAAAGCCGAGTTCACCGATCACCGTGCCGGGCTTTGAGATTTCGGCAACAGTGAGATCGCTCTTGAACACGCCAACCTTGCCGGACAGCAGAACAAACCAGCCGTTCGTGGGGTCCCCTTCGGTGAGAATGGTCTGTCCAATGCTGAAATAAAGCCTGACAGAGGGAAGGTGAGTAAAATCTATGGTTTCTTTTTCCATGACAATCCTATTCTAAAGAAAACCAGTCTCAGGGTCAAGGGTGGGATATGGTAGAGGGCGGGAGACGGCTTCCATACAAGATTTTCGTGATTCCGAAAGGGTCCGCGACTGAAGATTCCGCAACAATTGGACTTGTTTTCCCCTCTTCAGGTTAGAATCATCCCCGTCATGCACATTCCATCAGAAGAAAGCTAATGAAGTTCACGCATGGATTCAGCGAGTATTCAGATAGGGAAATGTAATTCCCAATTCTGAAACACACAAGAGCCTGTCGACCTGGAGTATGCTGTTTTGTGCAGATCTCGTACTTCTCCATTCTCATTCCTGCGACGCTCCAGCATCGAATGCATCGCAAACCTCATTCAGAAGAAGAAAAATTCTAACAACTACTCCTGCAATTGATTAGATTCGAGGTGCTGACAATCTCAACACCGTGAACACACTCCTTCATTCATGTCATTCCATTCTTCCTTTGAATGGCCACCACTCATCCGATGAAAGGAAACCGCAATGAACAAGAGCACAAAGCTGCTCGGATTCTTGGTCATGTTTGTGGCCGTTCATTTCTACGGTATGGCACCAAACAATCAGCCGCCTCCTGGTGATTGGAGCTCCTGGACGTCGAAGAAGTTCAATGACTACATCAAGATTCAATATCGGGACAATGGGAAGCATGTGTACCAATTCAAGCTGTTCAAGAAGGATAATGTCTTTGGTACGGGCGACACATGGATAGAGATCGACCATTTCACGATCTCCCCCACTGACCCCGACCATAGCAAGAAGAACGTCAACCTGTATCCCCTCGTTGACCTCAAGAGTTATGAGGTGGTAGCACATTACGACAAGGGAAACGTGAAGACGAATGGCAAAGTCACCGCACCCGACGGAACACATTCCTGGGATACTACGGTTGATAATTTTTCGACGGACCATGTCGACGTCACGAAAGAGGGTGAATACTATTATGACGCCGTTTCAGAATTCTGGCGCATCAGGTGTTCGACGTTGCCGTGCGGTCCATGGGTGACGTTCCCGGGATACGGTGAAGCACACGGGATCATCAAGGGGATGACCGTCAACGGAAAGAAACAGGACGTCCTTGTCCAGGTCTGGAAAGGATACTGTCCGCGTTTCATGGATGTTACCAAAAGCGAGAAGAAGGATATAAAGAACTTCGGTAGCCAGTTTCCAGGCGGTATTGGAGCTGAGGTTGGCCTCTATACGGATGTTGCCCCGACAGGCTTGAGCTGGAATCCTTTGGTGACAGACGACGTCAAGATCGCTTTCAAGCTCGTCAATCGTAAAACAGGGGAAGTTGTAGTCGACGCCAAAGAAGAAGCGACGTGGTGGAAGACAAAATGGATGACCACGGGAAGTTACGACAAGTACAAGCAGACTCACGATTGTCCGGCGGACCCGATGGAGTACGATCTTCAGATCTGGATCAACGGGTTACCGTTGGCGGGGACCATGAGCACGTGGAACTGGTCGGACGGACGTGATGGGCAGGTGAAAGTGCAGTAACCATCATCAGAAAAGTTCCCATGCATCGCCTGAATGGTCTGAACACCATCACACGTCTCTCTCTCAAGAAGGATTGTCCATGAAAGCAGGGCTCATTCCTTGTTTTCTCATTCCCGTACTCCTTCTTCTTCAGGCGTGTACTGGCTCTTCAATTTCGGATTTCCGTGCTCGTGACACCTCAACGAACTCTGGACCGAACGCGAAGATCGTCGAAGCAACACCGATGTCTTCAAAAGGAAAGATCACCGACGAGTACGTTCGGAGGGGTTTACAACTGCTCCGCGAGGGGAGCTACGATGCGGCACAGCGAGAGTTCGGCAAGACGTTGCGGTATGATCCACAGAATTCCTCTCTTCACTTCCTCAATGGCCTTGCCTTTCACCTCCTTGCCGAGCACTCCACCTCGGATCAGTACGAATATGCCCAGATCGGATATGAGCTCGCCCTGAAGTTCGAGCCGAACAATTGGCTCGCAGCCCAACAGCTTGCACGACTCTCCTTGAGCAGACGCGAGTACCGGAATGCACAGGAATATTTTGCCTACGCGCTCCTGTTCCGACCGAATGATGCCTCGCTTCTCTATGGACTTGCGCAATCCTCCTACTACATGTCGGACATGGAAACGGCCCTCGGAGCAGTGCGCAAGGCTGATGAGCTCGTGCCTGGAGCTCCGGAAATTACGAGCGGCTACGCTATCATTGCAGCGGCATCCGGTCAAACAGAGACAGCGCAACGGATGCTTGCGACGTTTCGGCAACTTGAACCCGGGAGTACACGTCTGTCGAAACTCGAAGAGAGAATCGAAGACTGGAAGGACATCCACTCGCAGTTTGTGGCGACGCCTTCGGCGGGCCAACATGCTCAGGCCGGTACGACGACCGAGGTTGCACGATCGTCCGCACTCCCCGATTCCACCACCGGCGAAGCCGACCAGCCAAAGATGGTCATGATCGATGTGGTCATGCTCCGGACTGAGGAGAATGAGACAAGCAACAAGGGGATCAATCTTCTTGAAAACCTCTCGCTCACGTTTGAGGGACGTTTCAACTCCCAGCCTGTAGAAGGAAATCTCTGGCAAGTTCCAACGAAGAGTTTTATCGGTACGCTCGACATGCCAAAAGTGAGTTACAGCTTGAGAATTTTCAATGCGGGAGATGACCGGACCGAAGCGCTCGCTCTCCCGACGCTGATCGCCCTGGATGGCAAGCAATCAACATCGTTCGCGGGAACAACGCTGAATGTAGCTGTGACGGGCATACAGGCAGGATCCATCTCGGAACTCGAAGCCGGCATTTCCCTGGACGTTCTCCCGATATTCTTATCGGACAACGCCATCCAACTTCACGTCATTGCCCGCCGAACGTTTGTGGAGGAGGGGGCGGTAGGGTCGTTCCATGAGGCAGTCCGGACATCGAAGAACGAAGTGACCGCCGATGTCGTCATGAACATCGGAGAAACATTGGTCCTCAGCGGGCTAAGGGAAAAGCAGACATCTTCCTTCAAGTCCGGTGTCCCATTGCTGCGCGATATTCCTATACTCCAATACATCTTTTCCACCGAAAAGACATCTGACTTTCACAAATCGTCGTTGATTCTCCTCACACCACGTCGCGTGAGTCCGGGAATCTATCGGTCGTCGTCCGGGAGGGGGGACGAATCAAGCATCGATGACAATCCGAAACTGAAGGAATTTCGCCAACGCTATGGTTATCTCTTCTCGCTCGACGACAATGTCACTCATGTGATGCGACACCTCGACAAGCACGCGGTGGCCGCCGGATTGAGGTCTGCGGATCTTTTCGACCGTCCGTGGTGGGGGGATCCGGAATCCATTGATATAATATTGAAGCGAACTGCGAGCTTTCTGTACTATTAATAGTGTGTCCCGGATCGTGGTGGATTGGGAATAGAAGGTAGCCTAAGCCCATGTTCAAAGGCTGCCGGACCTCGATCCGAAGTTCTCAGAGGGGTGTACAACAGAAGCACCTACAACCGATTTCTTAAATGTAGGCGCGGAGTGTAGCGGAGGCAGGGCTTTGAGTCGGACAGAATTCCGGAACGCGTAGACGAAATGCTTTTGTGGTGGGCGCAGAACTGCGCGTAGGAACCAATGACTGTCGTGCGAACATCATTGGTAGACGTAGGACAAGGCAACTCTCCACTGGGTACGATCGGGGGCAACGATCGTATTAACGATGAAGACATCCTGCACCGTCGCGCCAAGCTGGAAGGACCAGTATGTGGATCGTTCATCGACGAACGTTCGCTGCGGGACAACGAAGACGGGCTCCGTTTCCTCGTTGTAGAATGCCCCTATAACAGGCTTTGAGAAGAACAATGCCTGCGTTCCGCTGAAGAGCTTGAACACCTGGACTGCCCGGAAGCCGACGTGATTGATCCTTCCCGGAATCATCTCGATGCCTTGTTGCATGTACACATAAAAGAACGTGAAGTCTGCATTGCGATAGTAGTCGGTGATGCTCATCAGTTGTCCCTGCCGCAATTCGCTGTTCTCCCGCAGCGCCATACTGCTGATGAACATACCCTGCGTCATTCCGATGGCGGCAGGTCGCACAAAGACGTTGTTCCCGCCGTAGAAGATTCCGCCAAGTTGAAAATCGTACCGGTCCCGATGCTTCCAGACGACTACCGCGCCCGGTAGGCCGTCTGGACGGAATGGCGCCCATCGACCGATCGCCAGCGTACGAACGTTCTCGGCCCGATCTTCGCTGGCGATATATCCTGCAAGGGCGAATGTGTTCCAGGGAAGTTCGACGATCCCCCCTGCTCCGTATCGGAGCCGGGCGGCACCATCCTCCCGTCCCTGCCCCACGACGGCCATCAGCGAGAAGAGTTCGAGTGTCCCTTTCGCCGCCCCATAAATCGCGGACGAGGAGAGACCATTGTACGGAACCGTGCGTCCGCCCGGCGTGAACCCGTCGAACACCTCGTAGCCCGCTCGAAGCCACAACCTTGGGTCCGGGCGAACCGTTATCCGCGTATAGAACGTCTTTTCGGCAAGCGACGTGTCTTTCATCCGATCATACGTTCCACCGATATCGCCCTGATAGCGGTCGTCGTCGTCGAGAGGAAACAGCACTGCTCCTCCCGTCACCTCCTTCACGCGCAGCTCGTTTCTGTTGTTCAATTCATTGTCGGACAGCTTAAAGAACAATGTCTTATTGCGCTGGTCCTTTCGGTAGAAATTGAACGTCGTCACCCGCTCATCATCTTCGGCCATTCGGGATAGCTGAAACTCCCAGATGGCTGGCCGAGGCGGACCGAAGACAGAGTGCTTCAGATCATCAGTTCGCGCTACGGGCGGATGTTCTCCCTGAGCGTACACCAAAGAAATTCCCAAGAGGAAGATACCGGCGCTGGTCGCGCGCCCTTTTGCCTTCCCCATCATCGATGTGCCTTGCCGGTTCTCCGTTTCTCTCACTTCTTCGGTCCGATGTTCAACGACGAGATGTCCATGAGATAGGGACGGAGTTTGTGTTCGCCCGGCTTGGCATTTCGATTCGAAGAAAACGTGAGCAAATTCCCGTCCGGAGATATGACAGGAAACCCGTCGAACGCATCATTATACGTCAACCGGGTCTGCACACCGGTCTTTAGGCTCATCATATATACTTCATAGTTGTGCGGAGGCAACACTTTGACAAAGACAAAATGTTCGCCGTCCGGAGCCGGATGGGGCGCCCAATTCGTCCCCGCATCGAACGTGATGCGTTTCCGCTCCGATCCATCCTCCTTGAGCGTGAAGATGGTCATCGGCATCCCGCGTTGCGCCTGGTCTTTGATCCGCCAGGCGCGGCAGATGATCGTCTCCTTGTCCAGGTAGAAGGAACCGCCTTCCTGCCAATCCCTTGTGAACGTGATCTGCTGCTGGTCGGACCCGTCGGGACGCATCTTCCAGAGGTCGAGTTTGCCGTCGATTTGCCGGGTGAACAGGATCCATTCTCCGTCGAGCGACGTGGTGACTTCCGCATCATAGTACATGTTGTTCGTGAGCTGTTGCACATCGCTCCCGTCGAGATTGCAGGAATAGAGTTCAGCTCCTTGCGGATAGTTCTTGGGGTCGGAGTAGTCGCCTCTGGGCAGGTCGGGGTGATCCTTCGTCGACGTAAAGATGACCCGCTTGCCATTCGGGAAATAGTACGAACAGGCATCTTCCCCCTGATGATTGATGCACACGAGATCGGAGCCGTCGATGCCGATCGTATACACCTGATGAACGGTGTCCTTCCCGAACTTCGCATTGCCAATCAACCGCTTCCCATCCGGCGAAAAATAGAACTCCGCGCCTTCCTCCAGGTTCGGTAACGCCCACACACTGAGTTCGTTCTGCTCGGCAGGTGCGGTTTTGGCCCCTTGTGCAGAGACGCGCAACGTCCCGATCAGCGCGGCCAGTATGAGTACAGCGCCCCCGATGGCGGTCTGTCGTAACATGGGCATCAACTCCTTCCCTTGGTGAGATCTGCGATGTAGGGCAAGATTATTTGGCGATCAGTTCGACCTGCGCTTTCTGTTCCTTGCCATCCCGGAGATAGCTAATGTCAACGACGTTCCCCGGCTGAAAACGCTTGAGAGCGTCTGAGTACTCGCGAAGATTCGTCACCTTGTATTCGCCGATCTTGACAACCACATCTCCTTTGAGAAGTCCTCCCTTCGCCGCCGGCGAATCTGGTGCCACTTCTGCGATCCGAACTCCTTCTCCTGAATACGAGAAGTCCGGCATGCTGCCTGTCGTCACGCGCCTGTCGCCACCGGTGGCGGGGGGCATCGGCGCTTCGGCAAGCTTTCCCTGGAATGTCATCGCTCCTTCTCGGTCTGCGAGGTACAGGACGCCTTCTCGCACGAGGGTCGCGACTTTGACCAATCCGACCGCATCAACTTTGGCTGCAACGTCGGTCGGTTTGTGATAGTCGTCGTGCGCACCGGCGAAGAACTGTACACCCGGCACGCCGATCTCGATAAAGCTCCGCTGGTCACTCGCATCAAGGTCCTGCGTCACCGACTCCGACTCAACACCCGTAACGTAGCTCGCACCCATGAAAATGAATTTCCATTCACGCGCTGAACTACTATTGAGGACGAGAATCTTTCTGTCACCGAGGCGTCCGACTGCGTCAATCGCGAGCGCGCCGATCGCCCTCTTCGCGGGGAATCGCTTCGAATTCTGTACGTAGTATCTTGAGCCTTTCAGGCCGCTCTCTTCAAGCGTGAACGCGGCGAACACGACGGTCCGCTGCGGCTTCAGCGACTTCGCGAGGAGTTCTGCAAGCTCGACCATGACCGCCACGCCGCTCGCATTGTCGTCCGCGCCGTAGTGGATCTTCCCTTCATTTCCCTTGTTTGCTCCGGGCCATCCAAGGCCGAGATGATCGTAGTGGGCACATATGACGACCGATTCGTCCTTGAGATTCGCATTCGTACCCGGGATAATGCCGAGGACGTTCTTCACCAGACCCTTCGAACCTTTGGCATCGACCACATCTTCCCACATCTGGAAATACGTGCCGTCGTCCGCACCAGGCAACAATCCAATGCCCTTGAATTTGTCGGCGAGGTGCTCAGCGGCTTTGTTGAGGCCCGCCGAACCGGCGCCGCGCCCCTGGAGTTCTTCAGATGTGAGATACTTCACCGTCTTCATCATCCGTTCCGCGGAGAACACCGGAGCAAGGATCGCGAGTGCCTTCCGGCGAGGCAATGCAGCTGCCGTGACGGCTCCCGCGCCCGGGAGCTTCGCAGCCAGCGGCGAGTTGACGGCGGCCCATTCTCCTTTGCCGATGTTCGTCGGCTCGGCCCCCTCGAAGACGAGGTAGCTGTATTTCCCGTAATGCGGGAGTTTCCGTGAAAGTCCCGGGACAGCTTCTTTTTGGTTTGCCGTGAGCAGTACCACGACCGCATCGGGATTCTTCGGATGGCGAACCGTGATGATCACGCTAGCTTTGTCGAGCGGATACGTGGATTTCTCAAGACGGGCTGCCCCGTTGACCAACTCGGCATCATAGTCCTTCAAGCCATCACGCACGACCTTGGCGAAGGCATTCTCTGCGCCGAACACCCAGACGCTTGCGCTGCCCGGGAGTTCCGCGAGATCGTTATCCCTCCGAACGGTGATCTTCTTGGTCGTATCCGCAGACCAAATCTTGGCGAGCTCTTCATAGTATGCCTGGCGTGATGGTTCAGCTTTCGACGGGAGGACCATGAGAACTTCTTCTGAGCCAAAGACCTTCGAGAGCGAGGGTGGGATCTCGTTGTAGTGCAATTTGCGGAAGATCGTGAATTGTGGATCGATCTGAACCTGCAACGGCTTCTCCGCGCACACGAGCTCAACGGCCTGTACTTTCTGCGTCATCGCGACCTTGCGCAGTTCAGTCGTCTTCCCCGACGATACTGCAATGGGCACATTGAGAACGAAGACGCCCTCCGGTTGGATCTGCTTCAGGGTGAACCGTAGCCGGTATTCCTTCCCTTCCGCTTTGACGCTGACGTTCGAAACGGTGAGCTCCGGCGCCCCTTTGCGTTCGACCCATTGATCGAAGAATGCCTTGAGGTCTTTCCCCGTCACCGATTCAATCGCCTTCCGGATATCCGCATATGAGGCATTCTTGAACTTGTTGTCCCGGTAGAAGCGCTGGAAGCCCTTCACGAACTGCTCGTCGCCGACGTCGTCCCGAAGCATGTTCCAGAGCATCATGTTCTTCCCATACCCGATCGCCTCGGAGGAGGGGTTCGTTCTGGAGGAGAACTTCGACAACGGCATATCATTGCCCGGATTGACGTAATCGGTGTACTTCTGCAGCGTCGTTCGCCGGTATTCATCCGCCTGTCCGCGCTGTTCTGCGACCAGGTGATCCGCCATGTACGCAGTGAGCCCCTCACACCAATTCCCGGTCTTGAAGTCCACGTATGCGCTGTTGCCCCAATAATTGTGGAGCAACTCGTGCGGATACGAGGAATGCAGGATGAACGGGAATCGGATGATCTGCTCGCCGAGCAACGTGAACGAGGGCATGCCGTAGCCCGTTTCCCAGAAATTCTCGACCAACGCGAACTTCGCAAACGGATATGGTCCGACCAGCTTGCGGTACATCTCGAGATACTGCGCCGTGGTTTCCAAGTACTTGTTCGCCAGCGCTTCATCCGGAGTCCGTAGGAATGCCACAACGTCGATCGCGCCCGCCGCCATCGAATACTCTTTGAACGGCGCGGCGATCAGATAGACCTCTTCCATGGGTTCCGGCGAATCCCACTGAGTCGTCCGCTGCCCGTCTTTCAGCTCGTGGAGCGTCCGCTTTCCCTGACTGACGACATCCCACGGTTCAGCCATCGTCGTGGTCAGTTCAAACGTGATGAATTCCTTGTTAAACCAAGGGACCCAATACGTCGACCCTGCCAGGTATGCGCCCTTCTCTCCAATGATGCCGGGCGTTTGACTGAATCCCCGAGCATACTCTTCCCCGAGCTGCCTGATGGGATTGTCGATCACGCCGTTATAGGCCACCTCGATAACCATGTCTCCGGAGGTCGACGCCGGAATGACGACGGCGTATTTCGCCAGTGTGAACTCCTTCGAGAGATGGAAATCCTCGCGGTCCATGCCGAAGTCTTCGGCCTTCACATCCGTCTGGTCCAACGTAATGGTCACCCCAGGCGTTCGGGACTCGACGCGCAGTGCGGCATTCAAGAGGAATGACATCTTCATCTTCGCTACGGACGCCGGAATCGTGATGTGATCCACCGCCTGGATTGTATGGCGCGCCGGGTCGATCGTTGCCGTGATCTTGTGGTGTACATGTGATCCTGCAAGCGCACCAGTTGCCATCAGAACAATGAACAAGGACACAACGAACTTCTTCATGGGACGTTTCTCCATTCAGGGAATCACTTCACAACGATCAGGATCGGATTCTCGATCGTCATGTATTTTTTCGCGACGGCACGGACGTCAGAGACCGTGACCTTCCGAAGGTCATCCAGGAGCTGCCTGTCGCGTCGGTAATCATTGAAGAAATAGAGGGACGATCCGATATAGAACGCCTGGTTGACGCTCGAGAGGCGGCGGAACATCATGCGCCCGAGATACATGTTGATCGATTTCTCCAGCGTGCTTGCGGTAAGGGAATCGAGCACATTCGCCCGGAAGAACCGTGGATATTGAGGAATGAGCTTGTCGACGTTCTGCGACCGTGTTCCCTGCGTAATGAAGAAGAGCGCCTTGTCCCTGATGAGCTCGATGCCTGCGCTCATGTTGTACGCCATTCCCTGTTTTTCCCGTATGTCGAAAACGATCTCGTCCGATAACACCAGGGACAGCGCCTGAAGTGCCGCGGCATCCTTGGGGTCGACCTGCTTGATGAAACCCCATGAGAGGTACGCCCGTTCGCCGCCGAGTGATTGTTCGACCGTCACCGGCTTCGTCGGCATCATGAACGTCGGCGTGAACACGGTCGGCTCATTCGCGATCGGTGCGCCGACATACGCACTGAACAATACGTCAATGCTGTCGGGTCCAAGCGGAGAGACAACGGAAATGATCATGTTGGCAGGAACGAGGTACTCCTTCGCAAAAGCGAGTAGGGCCTCGTAGGTGAGCACGGGTTGATTTTGCGAATACGGGTTGGCTTCATACACGTTCGATGTGTAGGCCTGGTCGAAGGCCTTCTTCGCCTTGTCCCCTCCCATCGACGACATCATTTCGATTCCCTTGAACTTCTCGATCGCCTTTGAGAATTCCTCTTCCGTCGGCGTGAAATGGTTCAACTGACCGTTCAGATAGTTCAGCGCTCCGGCGACGTCATCTGCCAGCCCTTCCGCACGAATGTAGCCGAAATCCGGATGGAGGTAGATATCATCCATCGGGATGAGTGGATTGTCATTCACGGTAAACGTCAAGCCAAACCTGTTGCTCAATTTCTGGTTCGCATCCGACTTCAGTCGCTGGTCAAGGCATTCGTGCAACACTTTGGCAGCGTCTTTTCCGTACTTCGATTCATACACTGCCTTGTGCTTCACGAGATAATGGACGGCAAGAAGGTTGCTCGCTTCGTTCTGCGCCGCCACGAGCGACTTTCCGGTCTTTTTGTCCTCGAAGAGCTTTGTCGCGGCCGCCGTGCCATGCTGTTCTTTCGATTCCTTCAACGACGGCGTCTGGATGATGACATACGGATGGGCATCGATCTTCAGCGACTCGAGGTCCTTCGCCGCCTGATAGAAATCCGTCCCGGAGAATGACGCGAGCACCGCTTCGATCCCGTTCTTCACGAGTTCGCTGGAATTGTAGATCCCGAACATGTGCGGCTTTTCAATGTTCTTCACGAATTCGGTCCGGGCTTTGGTCACTTCCGATTGTACCGTCTCGGACGGCAGCTTGAAATTCATTGCGGCAAGTTTCTTCGTCAACGCGTTGACCAAAAGGTCATACTCAACGGCGTTGCCGAGGAGGACGACCGCTTCGAGGTAGTTGCCCAGATGCGATGGCCGCGTCGAGAACTTCAGCGATTTCATTGCGGGCTGGAACTCCGCCTTCAGAGCAGCCTGAATGGCATCCTTGTTCTTCTCCATCACCATAGACATCAGCTGAAGATATTCGCTGGACACCTTTGCGGGGATCTGATAGCACACCTGCACAACGAGGTCCTGGCCGTCATAGAAACGATGGTAGGCCGTCGGAACGACTGTGGCATTTCGTTTAGGAACCTGGAAACCCGTCGCCCATTCCGGATCCTGACTGCGCGTGACCTGTCCGGGACGCGCCTTCCCGTAAATCTCCTTGATCATCGCCAGCATGGCATCGCTTTTGAAATTGCCGACGACATTCATCACCATGTTGTTCGCAACGTAGTTATCACCGTAGAACTCCTGGACCGCGTCACGGGTCATCGCTTCGATGGTCGAGAACGTACCGAGGGTCGGCAGGGAAAGGGCATGCCCCTCGTACAGGATCGATTGCATGTTCCGTTCGAGCTGTTCCTGCGCGCTGGCGAGACTCTTGGAAATCTCTTCGAGAACGATCCCCTGTTCCTTTTTGAATTTGTCGACGGGCAGGGTCGAGTTGAAGAGCATGTCCGCCTGGATCTCCATTCCTTTGCGGATGTTCTCTGTGGGCGTGACCATCATGTAGTTCGTGTAGAAATCCGCCGTGGTGGCGTTATTGTAGCCGCCGATTCGGTCGACGTCGTCGTAGAGCTGTTTCTGGTCGCGGCTTGTCGTTCCGTTGAACAGCAGATGTTCAAGCATATGACTCATGCCGCTGGTTCTGAACGTCTCGTACGCCGATCCCACCTTCACGGCGACATTCACACCCACCATCGGCAGTGAGGCATTCTCGATGAGCAGTACCTGCATGCCGTTGTTCAGCTGGTGGATGGAGACCCCCTTGGGAAGCGGCTGGATCGTAGGGATCGTTTGAATGGGCGTCGGTTGTGGTTGGGCCTTCGCACCTTTCTTTTGAGCAAGCGCCTCGAAAGATGTCAAGAGCGCGAGAGTGAGAACGATCGACGCACAATGTTTCATCATGATGTAGATCCTCTGTGATGATTTCCGTACAGATGATGACCGACGATTGCCTTCAGAACTTCAATTCCAGCGTGAGCTTCGACACCTTTCCAAAGTCGTTGTAATCCACCAGCGCATAATCGAACGCGACGGCCTGATCCCCCACGTTCAGGTGGATCCCCGTCCCGAACGTCCAGTTCTCGATGTCGTAGTTGAACTTGTATCCGACACGAAGGAAGAATGTCTCACTCCACGCGTACTCGCTCCCGATGTTGAGACGTTCATTGTTGTCGTTGGGATGATTCCCGTCGAGGGCCATGGTCACGCGGTGAGATGCAGATCCCACAAGCGCGTCCGCTTGCCCGACGAGATCCATTGCAACGCCGACCCGGAAATTCAACGGGAGCGACCACGGCTCCGTCTTCAGCCGCGAATCCGGATTGTATTCTCCGCCGATACCCTTGTCAATGTCGGACAGAATGATGAGGTCTCGACCGTCGAGCTGCATGTTCCCGCCAAAATTCGAGACGCTCATTGCGATGACCAGATTGTGGAAGCCGGTCTTCAGGTACGTGCCAATGTCCAGGGCGAAGGTGCTGGCCGATTCGTTGAACATGTCCTGCTGGACATATTTCGCCGTCATGCCGACGGAGAATCGGTCCGTCAACGCGCGTGCATAGGTAAGGCCGATCGCCAGGTCGTTGACACTGTAGAAGACGCCGGTGCCTTCCGGCTGATTGACCGTCGTCACCTCCTGCTCGCTCGTGCCGAGCATGATCATGCTAACACCGAAGGCATCCGATTCGCCCATGGGAATAACAACACCCGCGAAATTGTGGGACATTTCGCCAAGCCATTTGGTGTGGCTGAATCCTACCGACAGTCTGTCCACATTGAGAATGCCGGCGGGGTTCCAGTACAGCGCGTTCACGTCATTCGCCACCGCCCCGAATGACTCTCCCATGCCCGTCGGTCTCGCTCCGATGCCGATCTTCAGGAATTGTGCAGCGGCCGTGCCGACCTTCGAAAATCCTCCCCCGAAGCTCGCGAACGGCAGTGCAACGATCATGAGGAACACTATCTTTTTCATGGGTCGTGTCTCCATGAGCCCGAGGGTGATCACTTGATAACAAGGAACTTTCCGACCCTGGTCTGGCCGGTCGGCGTCTTCACCACGAACAGATACAATCCATACGAGATGTATTGGTCGTTATAGGTCCGCATGTCCCAGAATTCAAAACCCTGGCTGCCGATATGGTCGATCGTCGCAATGAAATCTCCCGCTACCGTGTAGATGGAGATCGTGCACTCATTCGGGAGATGATTGAACATGAGCTTCTTCCCAAATTGATTCGTTTCCCAGGCATTGGCGACGATGTAGGGGTCGGGAACGACCCGTATCTTCTGCAGGTCCGACGATGCGATTGCGTCAAAGGACGAAGCGGCCGTCGAGAACGTGTAATGGACGTCCTTCCGGAACGGCTTGTTGGTTATGATCGTGAACTGATCCCCTTGGGACGGAGCAACCGCGGTTCTCGTCACGGTGTCTCCGTTTGCGTTCACATACGTGGTGGGGAAGTTGTTCGTAAACAGTACTAGCCCGGTATATGTCGTGTCGTGCGTGATTGCGTCCACGACCGGCCGTTCAAGATTGAGGAAGTCTGTGTAC
>Ga0155966_1096_pt1 | contig 17052 bp, 14 predicted proteins | sample RifCSPlowO2_02_FD_107620 | JGI IMG/M metagenome (GOLD analysis project Ga0155966, IMG submission 107620) | Ignavibacteria bacterium RIFCSPLOWO2_02_FULL_55_14 | reverse complement strand
AAGATCCATCGACTGCGCACAGGAGAGGAGCACGAGGACAGCGACGAGCACAACGGCCGGTCGAGGACGTCGATCGACCCGACGGGCTACGAGGCGAGCATTGTGGTGTGGGGAAAGGTGCGCAAAGACGGCGGCTGGGTCCCGTTCACGCTGAAGTACAACGGAGAGGCCACGCACCACATCCATGGCAATTTCGTCGTTCCCGAAGCGACGAATACGATCTCGTTCGCACTCACGTTCAACACGGAGCTCTGGTTCCGGAACAGGGAGACCGGCGCATTGCTCGACCCCACGGACACGTCGGAACCGAACCAAGCATCGATTATGCAGGCCATCAAGCACTCTTTTGCGCGCGGCGAGGGCGGTCGCGATGACGACCGTGACGGTCATCCCGACGACTGAGGAGTCCCTTGCCCACGAAGCCCCGCGTTTGCGGGGCTTTTTTTGGCCGGTCAGGTCATGCGTGAATCCGTGCAGATTCGCGGGCATTTTCTTCCATGGTTCCGAGCCTGTCTATCGTTTTCAATAATCTCACTCTTTATATTGAGGTCGGAAAGCTTAGGAGGATGTCTCTATGCCATCGTACCAATCATCCATCATGACGCGCCGTGATTTTGTCAGGACGTCGGCGGCATTCGCTTTTTCGGGGACGTTGTTTCCGGTCGGGCGCTTCCTTCAACAGCAAGCGCCCGTTCAAACGGAGTTCAAAAAACTCCGGCAGGGCATAGGATATTTTACCGGCCGGGGAGGTACTATCGGCTGGCTTGTGCATCCGGATGCACTGGTTGTGATCGATACGCAGTTCCCGGAAACAGCTGCCATGTGCCTCGAAGGTCTGGGAAAACGGTCCGGCCGGAACGTTGACCTTCTTATCAACTCACATCATCACGGTGACCACACGGCCGGGAACGGAGTCTTTCGCCCAAAGGCCCAGCGTATCCTCGCTCACGAGAACGTACCCGTGCTTCAGAAGGCAGCCGCCGAACGGTCCAGCCGGCCTGCACCGCAAACGTACGCCGACACGACCTACGCCAAGGAGTGGATGGGTTCGTTCGGTGACGAAGTGGTCAAGCTGAGATATTGGGGGGCGGCACATACGGGAGGAGACAGCGTGATCCATTTCGAGAAGGCCAACGTTGTCCACACCGGCGATCTCGTATTCAACTACGTTGCCCCCGTGATCGACACACAGGGAGGTGCTTCGACGGAGAATTGGATCGTCGTGCTCGAAAAGATGCACAAGGAATTCTCGGATGAGACGATCTTCATCTTCGGACATGGCAGCGCCGCGAAGGGCATTACCGGCACGAGGGGTGACGTTCTTGCGATGCGCGACTATTTGTCGTCGTTGTTTTCGTACGTTCAGGAGGGGGTCACGCATGGAAAGACTGCCGATGAGTTGGCGGCCATCGACAAACTGCCGAAGTTCGAAGCATATTCTGAGGGCAACCTGGTGGAGCGCTTCCGCGGCGGGATCCGGCAGACGTACTCGCAGTTGACGAAGACTCAATAGACTGCGGTGATCAGTCCTCTTGCGTCAGTGGAGGCCTGGAGCGATCCGGGCCTCTTCTGTTATTCCCATTTTCAGGACTTCGGAGAATTCCTCCCGTCCACCTACTCACATTCCAACGGAAATTCCCGCATATTCTTGAGCCATTTTTTCACAGGACCACCCATGCAGATTGGCATCGTCGGTCTCCCGTTCTCCGGCAAATCGACACTCTTCCAAACCATCACGCAAACTCACCTCGATCCCTCCGCACTGGCGAAGGTCGAAGCGCACCATGCCATCGTAAAGGTGCCGGACACCCGACTCGACAGGCTTTCCGCACTTTTCTCGCCGAAAAGCACCGTCCACGCCACGATTGAATTTGTTGACGTCGTGGGTCTGAAGAAGGGAGAATCGGGTTCAACCCAGTTCACCACGAATTTTCTCGGAAATGTCAAAACGAACGACGCACTCATACACGTCGTTCGCATGTTCACCGACGAAGTAGTGCCCCACCCGGAGGGATCAATCGATGCCGAGCGCGACATAGCCGTCGTCGAGGCAGAATTTCTTCTTGCCGACCTGGCACTGCTTGAGACACGCGTCGATCGGATCAAGAAACAGATGCAGAAACGTTTGGAAGATCAGCTGAAACGGGAGCTGCCTCTCCTCGACAAATGTCGTCAGATTCTCGACGACGGTCGGGCGTTACGCGAAGTGGAATTCACGAAGGATGAACAGCATCTTCTGAAAACTTACCAGTTGTTGACCCTTAAGCCTCAATTGATAGCCTTAAACTGCGACGAAGGGCAGCTCAAGAATGCCGTGCAGCTCACTGCCGGCATCTCCGCGGCCCACGCAAAGGGACGCACAAAGGTCGTTTCCTTTTTCGGCAAGATCGAACAGGAAATGTCTGAATTGCCCGGAGATGAGGCGAAGGCTTTTATGGCCGAGTACGGAATTACATCCTCTGCTCTTGCGACCCTGATTCGCGAGGCCTATGCACTGCTGGGCCTCCGTTCATTCTTCACAGTGGGTGAGGATGAGTGCCGAGCGTGGACTATCCACGCAGGAATGACTGCACAGGAGGCGGCGGGTGTTATTCATTCCGATTTTTTCGCGAAATTCATCCGCGCTGAAGTCGTCCGTTACGACGATTTCATCATGCATGGAGGGTCTTTCGCAAAGGCCAAGGAAGCCGGACACTGGAGGCTCGAGGGAAAAGAGTATGTAATGCTGGACGGGGACATTGTGTCGATTCGTCACAATTGATGTCTCGCGCAGGCCACGCACATCCGACCGGATGTCCCCATGTCATTCCAGTTGGAAATCATCCATCTTGTAGCTAATATAGACGCGGTCTGTAATCCCGCCAGTTTCCGGAATCCATGCACGCAAAATCACATTGAAGGCAAATTCGATGTCAAAAACGGTCACGATCGCAATTGTATTCTTCGCAATCCTGGGTGGATGCGGAAAGCGGACGAATTCAGTCACGCTCGCCGGTTCCACTGCCTTCCAACCATTCGCGGAAAAACTGGCCGATCAGTACATGCAGAAGAACCGGGAAGCAGCTGTTACTGTACAAGGGGGGGGATCGGCCGTCGGCATTCAGTCGGCCATTTCCGGAGCCGCGCAGATCGGCATGGCTGATTTGGTGCAGCTTCCGGAAGAGGCGAAGCATCTGAACGCAACAATTGTCGCACGGGACGGCATCGCAGTCGTTATCCATCCCTCCAACAAAGTGTCGAACCTGACGACTCAGCAGGTAAGGGACATTTTCAACGGAACGGTAAGGAATTGGGCCGACGTCGGCGGGGAGAACAGGCCGGTTACCGTCGTCTCACGCGAGGCGGGGTCGGGAACACGATCGTCATTCGAGCAAACGGTCGGCGGCATTGCGCTGACAAAAGAGGCGCTCATCCAGGATTCGAACGGGACAATTCGCGAGACAGTCGCCAACGATGTCAATGCGGTCGGTTATTTGTCGCACGGGCTCTTGAATGATAAGATCAAAGCGGTCACCATCGACGGACAGGAATGCACTTCGGCGGCGATCGCGGCGGACAAATATCCGTTGGTACGGCCGATCTTCTTACTCGTCAACGGCGAACCGCAGGGCCAGGTGAAGGCTTTCATCGAGTACGTCTTATCTGTGGAGGGACAGGAAACTCTGAAGTCGAACGGACTGATCCCGGCCCGATAACTCACGTCGATATTTTGCATATCGTACGATGGCCCTGATCGGCGAAAAAGGAGTTCAGCGGATACTGCTGGTGACGGCATTCTCCGCAATGTCTGCGTTGTTGTTGATCGCCCTGTTTATCGTAAATGAAGGCGTTCCCTTCATGTTTCGCTACGGTATTCAGGGCTTTCTGTTGTCGTCGGACTGGGACCCGAGCTCGGGCACGTTCGGAATCTTCCCCATGATCATGGCCTCTCTGTGGGTGACGGTGGGAGCGCTTCTGGTCGGCGCACCGTTGGGGATTGCCGGAGCCGTCTTTCTGAGCGAGTTCGCTCCTCGGCCGGTGATGAGGGTCGTGAAGCCGGCGATCGAATTGCTCGCCGCCATACCATCCGTCGTATACGGGTTCATTGGCGTCATGGTACTTGCGCCGTTGATCCGGGAGGTGTTTGGGGGACCGGGTCTTTCGGTCCTTGCAGCCTCGATTATCCTCGGCATCATGATCCTGCCCACGGTCATCAGTATTTCCATCGATTCCATTCTTGCCGTACCTCAATCGTACCGCGAGGGGTCGCTTGCACTCGGGGCGACGGTCTGGCAAACTGTCCATATGGTCACCGTTCGAGCCGCCAAGTCCGGCATCATTGCGAGCGTTATCCTGGGCCTTGGACGTGCGATCGGCGAAACGATGGCCGTCATCATGGTCGCCGGCAACGCAGTGAAGATCCCGGATAGTCCTTTGGATTCCGTTCGCACGCTAACAGCCAATATCGCGCTGGAAATGAGCTACGCGACGGGCATGCATCGCGAAGCGTTGTTCGCAACCGGCGTCGTATTGTTTGTCGTCATCATTATTCTCAATACCGTCGCGAGCGTGGCAATGAGAAAGCGAGCGGCGAAAAAATGAGGATACCACCCCGGTTTTCACAGCGCCTGGCGATCGCTTTTCTCGGTGGAGCGACACTGGTGACGTTAGTGATCCTGGTGGCTATCATCGTCTTCATCCTGGAAAAGGGACTGCTGGTGCTCGGCTGGGAGTTCCTCTTTTCCTCACCGAAAGACATGGGCCGGGCCGGCGGCATCTTCCCTACGCTCATTGGTACCGTTCTTCTTCCACTTCTTGCCATCATCATTGCGACGCCGCTCGGAGTCAGCACCTCGGTGTATCTCACCGAATACACCCGTGAAAGCAAGACCACGCGAGTGATCCGGTTTGGCACGGACTGCCTTGCCGGGATCCCGTCCATCATTTTCGGCCTCTTTGGATTCATCTTCTTCGTCACGACGCTCGGCATGGGATGGTCGATCATGTCCGGCGGTCTCACGCTGGCATTCATGATCCTGCCGACGATTATCCGGACGACAGAAGAGGCCATCAGGGCGGTCCCGAAGTCGTACCGCGAGGTCAGCTTCTCCCTCGGTGCGACGCGATGGCAAACGACGAAACGCGTCGTCCTTCCGAACGCTCTTCCCGGTATTCTCACGGGAGTCATGCTGGGGATCGGACGTTCGATAGGTGAAACAGCCGCGGTCATCTTTACGGCGGGATCGTCACTTCGAATTCCGGAATCTGTCTTCGATTCCACACGGACCATGGCAGTGCACTTCTACATACTCGCGCGTGAAGGAATTTCGACTGAAAACGCATACGGCACTGCCGCCGTCCTCATCATTGCCGTACTTGCGGTCAATCTCCTAGCCTACTGGTTGATGAACCGCTTCATCGCAAGGCGGAGCTGACGAGCGCATGGACGCGAAATTCGATATACAGAATCTTTCGGTCTACTTCCGAGGGATACATGCCTTGAAGAGCATTTCTATGGCCGTTCCCTCGCGGCGGATCCTTGGGGTCATCGGTCCAGCCGGTTCAGGTAAGACCACGCTCCTACGGGCGCTCAACCGCACGAACGAGTTGGAGGAAACGACCCGCATTGAAGGAAACGTGCGTATGGATGGGCACGATATTTACGACCCTTCGTTCGACGTTGTTGCTCTGCGGCGAAAAGTTGGGATTGTATTTGCGTTGCCCGTGCCGCTGCCCATGAGCATCTACGATAACGTTACCTACGGTCCGACGCTTGCCGGTTCGCCGAACAAACAACGACTCGACATGCTCGTGGAAAAAAGTCTGCGGGATGCATTCCTGTGGGATGAGGTCAAGGATCGATTGACGATGTCGGGGCTGAGATTGTCCGGTGGTCAGCAACAACGGCTCTGCCTGGCCCGAGTCCTGGCAATGGAACCCGACGTCATCCTGCTCGATGAGCCGTGTTCGGGGCTTGACCCGATCTCCACCGCACGCATAGAAGAGGCGCTCACGCTTCTCAAAAAGGACTACACGATCATTCTCGTTACCAACAACACGAAACAGGCGGCCAGGGTGGCCGATGACACGGCGTTCTTTTTGATGGGTGAGATGGTGGAATTGGGGACGACCGACCAGATCTTCACCTCTCCCGTTCAGCAGAAGACGAACGACTACATCACCGGAAGATTCGGTTGATCATGAGCGACAACGTCACGGCGCAGTACAAGATTGAGATCGACGGGCTGAACCTGTTCTACGGACAGTTCCAGGCCCTGAAATCCGTTCCCATGTCGATTCAGGAGAGGATGATCACGGCGTTGATCGGTCCTTCGGGCTGCGGAAAATCGACGCTGCTCCGCTGTCTCAACCGCATGAATGACCTTATTCACGGTGTGAGGGTACAGGGAAGCGTTCACCTGGATGGCATCGACATTTATCGACCTGCACAAGATGTCACCGATCTCCGGAAGCGTGTCGGTATGGTGTTTCAGCGGCCTAATCCGTTCCCATTGACCGTCTATCAGAATGTCGTGTACGGACTTCGCGTCGCCGGAATCAGGCATTCGCGCAGTCTGGACGAGATCGCCGAACGGAGTCTCCGGCGCGCATGGATGTGGGATCAGGTCAAGGACAAACTCGACGAACCGGCACTGGAGCTGCCGCTCGACCAGCAGCAGCGGCTGTGTATTGCCCGCCTTCTCGCGGTCCAGCCGGAAGTGATCCTTATGGATGAGCCGTGTTCCGCGCTCGATCCAATCGCGACCATGAAGGTTGAAGAGCTCATGCTGGAACTCAAGAAAGACTACACGATCATCATCGTTACCCACAATATGCAGCAGGCTGCGCGCGTTTCAGATTTCACAGGATATATGCTATTGGGGGAAATGATTGAATTCAGCGAAACGCAGGTCATTTTCACCCGGCCGACAAAGAAGCTGACGGAAGATTACATTACGGGGAAATACGGGTGATTCACCGGCCGTAGATTGTCGTCGAAAAATGAGAGGCAACTGAAATGTCCGGAGAAGCATCATGGACCAACGTCATTTAGATGTAGAACTTCAGCGGCTGAATGAAAAACTGCAGGCGATGGCCTTCAAAGTGCAGGCCATGCTTGGCAGGTCGATGGAAGCCATCCGCCGCAAGGATGCGGCAATGGCGAAGAGCCTGTTTGCCTTGGACAAGGAGGTCGACCAGCTCGAGATCGACATAGAAGAAGACGCGGTGGCACTCATTGCGCGGCATCAGCCGGCCGCGGGAGACCTGCGTTTCCTCATCGGCGTCATTAAGATCAACAACGACCTTGAACGCATCGGCGACCATGGGGTCAATATTGCCCAGGCGGGTATCACGTTGGCCGGCCTGCCGGATATCGGTCCGATTGACGCTATCGTCCGTATGAACGAGCTTGCGGCAGGGATGTTGAGCGACAGCATCCAAAGTTTTGTCGGGCGCGACCCGGTGACCGCCCGCCAAGTGTGCGAGCGCGACGACGAAGTCGACGGACTCAACGACCAGGTTCTGAACGAGTTGTCGCGCAGTATGTCGAATCGCCCGGAGACTATCGACCAGGCCGTGAGCTTCATTCTCGTCAGCCGGAATCTCGAACGGATCGCCGACCTCGCCACGAACATCTCCGAAGAAACGATCTACATCTGCCAGGCGAAGGTCATCAAACATCGGTTCGGGCAGCAGGCGGAGTGATGTCGAACTTCGTATCTTCATATGCCGGTCTGGAAACCGTCAAGAAACCAAGACCGCCAAGCACGCTGAGAAAAGATGTTTGTATGAAATAGAAATTCTTTACGTACTCTCTACTTGGCGGTTCGCTTGCGTCGTGTCTTTGACATGCTCATCACTCCACTTCTCCATCCCCCCATCTTCCCTTCACACCGACATGGCTATCAAACGATTAGCTCTTTCGACCGGAGGCGGTGACGCTCCTGGATTGAATGCGGTCATCCGTGCTGCCGTTCGCGCGGCCCTGAATCGCGGATGGGAGTGCGTCGGTATCCGCGACGGCTTTAACGGTCTGATGTTTCCCGAAAGATATCCCGACGGCGGAGTGTTCCCGCTGACGTCTACGACCATCAGAGGCATCACGCATCTGGGAGGGACCATCCTGGGAACGACGAATAAGGGGAATCCGATGAAGTTCCCCACGCAACGTGCCGACGGAACATGGTATGAGAAAAACCGGATCGAAGAGGTAGTTGAACTCTTCAAGAAACGGTCGATCGATGCATTGATTTCCATCGGAGGTGACGGATCACTGACGATCGCCAACGCTCTCTTCCAGAAGGGGATGAGGGTAGTGGGAGTCCCAAAGACGATCGACAACGACCTCGACAAGACCGTCATTACGTTCGGTTTCGATACGGCCGTGTCCTTTGCCACGGAATGCATCGACCGGCTCCACTCCACTGCTGAGTCTCACCAGCGCGCGATGGTCGTGGAGGTTATGGGACGTTACGCGGGTTGGATCGCGCTCAACGCGGGCGTCTCAGGTACAGCGGATGCGATCCTCATTCCCGAGATTCCCTTCGACATCAATAAGGTGGCAGAGAAGATCAAGTCGCGCGATGCTGCGGGGAGAATGTTCTCCATTGTCGTGGTGGCAGAAGGGGCGAAACCGAAGGGAGGGACGTTTGCGGTCAAGGAAAAAGAGCTTGGACGCGCGGACAGACTCGGCGGTGCGGGGGAAATGGTTGCCAAGGACATCCAGGCATTGACGGGCAAAGAGACGCGGACTGTGGTCCTGGGCCACCTGCTTCGGGGCGGCTCACCGACGACATTCGACCGGTTGATCGCCCTGCGCTTCGGAGCCGCCGCCGTGCGCGCGCTCGAGGAGGGACAGAGCGGTATTATGGTCGCACTCGACCCTCCGACAGTACGATACGTCCCACTTGAACAGGCGACGAACCGCATGAAAGCGGTGCCGTTGGACTGCGATACGATTCTGACGGCACGGGATCTCGGGATAAGCTTCGGCGATTAGCGGAGCGCCCGGCCATCGCATCGATGCCGGGCGCTTCTTGTTTAGCTCTTACGAGGAAGTTCTCAATTCAAAGTTCCTTGTTTCTTGTTCATGATTCAATCATTTCTTACGCTACAGGCTCTTCTACTCCCGCTCCTTTCCTCTTCGCATAGTACTGCGGCAGATGCATCTTTACCTGCTGCTCCAGCTCCTCGTCCGTGATGGACGACATCCTGCCATCTACTTCATACTGATTCATCACCCACTGGAAGATCTTCACCACCTTGGAAACGCTCAGGCGCTCTTCGCCTTTGAGCCCAAGGAATTCGTTGACCCAGAGGGCAACGCCGTCAGAGCCGGATTTGTCCGTGATCGACACGCGGGGCGGCCGGTTAAGCAAGGCGGTGGTGTCAAAAATATTGTAGATCTGCTCGAACTTGCGCAATCCGCCGGCATGGATGCCCGCGCGTGTGGTGTTGAAATCCCTCCCAACGAACGGATAGTTCGTCGTCAGGTGGGTACCGATCGCCTCTTCGTAATACCTGGCGAGTTCGGTGATGACGGGAAGGTTCACTCCGTTGAGGCCGCCTTTCAAGGCGACATATTCCATCACCGCCCCTTCGAGGGGAGGATTGCCGGTACGCTCGCCGAAGCCGAACAGCGTTGCGTTGAGGGCGTTCAGGCCGTACATCCACGCGGTCGTTCCGTTGATGTGCACCTTATGGAAATCGTTGTGGCCGTGCCACTCCAGCCGGTCTGCTGAAATGCCGCACTCGTTGATCATCCGCCAGATCAGCTTGGGGATCGACCGAGGCTCAGCCGCCTGCGGATAAGAAATACCGAAGCCCATCGTGTCGCACAGGCGGATCTTCACACGAAGGCCGGGGGCAACCTGCTCGCTCAGACGCGACAACCGCTGGACGAAAGGATACACGAATCCTTTCAGGTCCGCCCGGGTCACATCTTCCAGATGGCATCGGGGACGTACCCCCGCGGCCCACGCCGCTTCAACGACGCCGACATATTGGTCCATCGCTTGCTGGCGCGTTTGTCCCTGCTTATGATAGATATGGTAATCGGACGAGGACGTCAGCATCCCGGTCTCTTTCAATCCCATATCGAGCACGAGTCGGAAGTCCCCCTTGTTGGCGCGGATCCAGCCGGTGATCTCCGGGAATTTCAGCCCCAGGGCGCGGCAGGCTTCGATCGTCTCTCGATCGTTCTTTGTATAAAGAAAGAATTCGGACTGCCGAATGACGCCGTTCGCGCCTCCCAGCCGCGACAGCATTTCGAACAAGCGGACCATGTGCTCTTTCTTGTATGGCGGCCGCGCTTGTTGTCCGTCCCGAAATGTCGTGTCGGTGATGTGAATATCTCTCCGCTTGAGTTCGGACGGGTCGAATTCCACATTCTTTCCGTCGATCGTTTCCGTGATCTTGCCTTCGAATGTGATCAACGGCGGCAGCGAATAGGGGAAGATATCGGTGAGGAGATTGGGCTCTTGTACTTCCTTGAGTTCATAGGTATTCATAAGATTGCTCCTGCAGGTGACATGTGAACCGTAATAGGATACCTTAGACTACCAGAAATCGCCGAAAAAGTCAAAAGTTACTTCGAGTGAATTGTGGTTGTGAACGTAAGGAATTCCCGCAACCGAGAATGTGTCGACGAGCCAGCAACGGCCGGGTTCATCGTCGACTTTCGTTGCGTTCCACGTGCGGCAGCGCGGTTGAGAAACTGACGTCCGCCATTCCTCCGCCGAAAAACCCATCTTCTTGCATTTCGAGCCAAAAACTCCGAAAATAAATTGTTTCAGAGTCCTTCGACAGGCCTTGCAACGGGGCCATTGTGCGTAACATTATGAGGTATGCATGGAACGTTCCGAGATCCAACATCGCGTGCAAAAGGTTGTTTCGTCCGTCTTGAAAATAGACTCTAAAGAGATTGCACCCCAGTCAAACTTCGTTTTCGACCTTGGCGCCGACTCGATGAAAAGCGTGGAGCTCATCGCCGGATTCGAGGAGGAATTCAACATCGAGATGGATGAGGATAGGGCTCGGGAAGTCCAGACCGTTGCGGGGGCCGTCGACTTTATCGCGACCTACGTACAGTAGCATCGCGGCTGTCCAACTCTCCCAGTGTGCCGCCATGTCCGATCCAGAGGATCGGGCTCAGGCTCGTCTTGAGCCCATCTTTGCACCCCGCTCCGTCGCGGTTGTCGGGACCACCAGGATCCCGGGCACCGTTCCCTTCGACATTTTCCAGAATATTCTGAAAGACAACTTCCAGGGGACGATCTATCCGGTCAGTCCCAAGGAACGTTCGATCGCCGGCGTCAAGGCGTACAAGTATGTCCTGGACATTCCGGACCCTGTCGACCTGGCTGTCATCGTCTTTCCGAGCAGCGTCGTCAACCTGGCGATGGAACAATGCGGGAAAAAGGGGATCAAAGGCGCCATCATCATCAGCGCCGGGTTCCGCGAGGTGGGTCCCGCCGGCGTCCGGCGCGAGGAAGAGATCAAACGTATCGCGGCATCGTACGGCATTTCCTTCATCGGTCCCAACTGCCTCGGTGTGATCAACACGGACCCTTCCGTGCATCTCAACGCTTCCTTCGCGCGCCGTATGCCCAAAGAAGGAAACATCGGGTTCATGTCGCAAAGCGGCGCTCTCTGCACGGCCGTCCTTGACTATGCGCATGCGAAGAACATTGGATTCTCCAAGTTCATCAGCTTCGGGAACAAGGCCGACGTCAGCGACATTGACCTGATGATGTATCTCAAGGACGACCCGGCGACGAAGGTCATCCTTGTGTATCTTGAAGAACTGACCGACGGCACGCGGTTCGTTCGGGCCGCTCGAAGGATCATTCGCGAAACGGGAAAGCCGGTGCTCGTGCTCAAGTCGGGCCGAACGCGCGAAGGGGCATCCGCCGCTGCATCGCACACCGGTTCTCTTGCAGCCAGCGACGAGGTCGTCGACGCAGCACTCCATCAGGCGGGCGTGATCCGCTGTCAGACGGTCGAAGAGTTGTTCAACAACGCCATCGCACTCGCGTATCAGCCGCTCCCGAAGGGACGTCGCGTTGCGATCGTAACGAACGCTGGAGGTCCGGGGGTGCTCACGACGGATGCCGCCATCCAGGAGAAGCTCGAGCTCGCCCGGTTCTCAGAAAGCACTCGTGAGACGTTCAGGAAATCTCTCCCGGTCACTGCCAACATCATGAACCCGGTCGACGTCATCGGTGATGCCCGGGCGGACCGCTATCGCGTGGCGCTCGGCAGTGCGTTGGACGACGACAATGTGGATGGAGCGCTCGTCATCCTCACGCCGCAATCCATGACGGATATCGACCTGATCGCCGAAGAAGTGTGCAACGTCGCGAACCGGTCGCCCAAGCCGACCTACACATCGTTCATGGGGGAAACGGACGTCGCCTCGGGTATCGACATTCTCCAGCGGCGGAATATTCCTCATTATATATTGCCGGAATCGATGTGCAGAGCCTTTGCCCGGGCCAACGATTTTCTCCGCGAGCGCGATCGGCCGGAGATACCTCCGGTGCATTTTCAGGATGTCCATCCCGCTGTGGCACAAAAGATCTTGTCGGCCGCCGCCGCGGCGGGACGTGCGTACCTGACCCAATCGGATGCCATGGCCGTCCTCGGAGCGTATGGGCTGCCCGTGCTTCCGGGCCGCCTTGCGTCGTCGCCGGAGGACGCCGCTGTCGCCGCAACCCAGATCGGTTTTCCCGTGGCGATGAAGGTTGAATCGGATGACATCGTTCACAAATTCGACATCAAAGGCGTTCTGCTCGACATTGTTTCGCCTGAGCAGGCGAAGGAGGCTTACAGAACGATCGTCGCAAACGCGCATGCAGCGCAACCGCGTGCGAACATCCGCGGCGTCTTTGTGCAGCAAATGGCGGGTCGCGGCGAAGAGGTCATCCTCGGGCTCAAGCGCGACGAGGCGTTCGGGCCCGTGCTGATGTTCGGGCTTGGCGGTATTTTTGTCGAGATCTTCCGGGATGTCAGCTTCCGCCTTGCACCCGTTCCAGCCAATATGGTCCGCGACATGATGCACGAAGTACGTTCATACGGAATGCTCACGGGAGCTCGCGGACGAACTCCGAGAGATACCGGCGCCTTGGAGGTTTGTCTCCAGAGATTGTCGCAGCTCGCCGTTGAATGTCCGCAGATCTCAGAACTCGATATCAATCCTCTCATTGTCCGGAACGAAGGCGAAGGATGCTCTGTCGCCGACGCCCGGATCCATGTCTGACCGTTACGGAGAACCTTCACCATGCGCATCATCATCCACGACACAAACGAATCGCTGGGCAAATGGACGGCTCACTATCTTGCCTCGAAGATCAATACGTTTAAACCGACGAAGGACCGGCCGTATGTCCTCGGATTGCCGACGGGTTCGTCGCCCATCGGCACGTACCAAAACCTGGTCAGTCTTCACCAGCAGGGGAAGGTCTCGTTCAAAAACGTCGTCACGTTCAACATGGACGAGTATGTGGGACTGCCGGAGGACCATCCGGAGAGCTATCACTATTTCATGTGGCATCATCTTTTCAGCCATGTCGACATTCCACACGAGAACGTCAACATCTTGAACGGTAACGCAAAAGACCTGCAGAAGGAGTGCGAGCACTACGAAGAGAAGATCAAGAAAATAGGGGGCATCCACCTGTTTCTTGGCGGTATCGGTCCCGACGGACACATCGCGTTCAACGAGCCTGGATCGTCCCTTTCGTCCCGCACCCGGATCAAGACGCTGACCTACGACACACGGATCGCGAATTCCAGGTTCTTTGGCAACGACCCGAATAAGGTCCCTAAGACGGCGTTGACAGTGGGCGTCGGGACGGTCATGGACGCGCAGGAGTTGGTCATTCTGGTGATCGGTCACAGCAAGGCACGGGCGCTCCAGAAAGTGGTCGAAGAAGGCGTGAATCACATGTGGACCGTTTCGATGCTGCAATTGCACCGTCATGGCATCATCGTATGCGACGAGGCCGCGACGGACGAGCTGAAAGTCGGCACAGTGAAATACTTCAAGGATATTGAAGGCGAGAATTCGAAGCTCCCGGTACTCTGAAGAGCGATTGAATGAAGAATACCACGAGTTGATTCGTGTACCATTCGTGGAATAATCTTTTGCCATAACTCCGAGCCCGCCGAGTGAGCGGCGATCTGCGGGCTTGGATTTCTCACACAATCATAAGCCATTCTGAATTCAGCAATCCACAATTCGCAATCCGAAATTGTCTATGACTCATCGCGCTCTTACTCCGGAAGCTATTCAGCAGCTGCGTTCCCAGGGCTGCTATGCCCAGGACTGGTCCCGGGTCCTGACGACTTCCGACTGCGACCTCAGCCGCATACGGAATGTCGTCTTTCGCAGCTCCGTGTCGGTCGGAGCAAACGCGGGAGTTGCGAATGTCGACGGCGTCGAAGTGCCATGCGGTCTGTATAATTGCGTCCTGATGGACTGCACGATCGGCGAGAACGTGCGCATCGCCCACATCGGCTCCCTCATCGCAAATTACGATATCGGCGATGGAGCGGTCATCCAGAATGTGGCGGCATTAACGGCTGATGCCGGGTCGCAGTTCGGCGCTGGCACTGAGGTCGAAGTTGTGAACGAAGCCGGCGGGCGCGTGGTCGTCCTGATTCCTGAGCTGACAGCACAGATCGCGTATCTTCAGGCGATCCGCCTCCACGACCCGGCTATGCAGAAGAGGCTCAGGGAAGCCGTCGTGCAGACCGCGGAGCGGTGTCGCAAGGACCGGGGCGCCGTGGGCCAGCGCGCTGCGATCACGCATTCAGGGGTGATCCGAAACGTCCTCGTCGGACCTCACGCACACGTGCAGGGGGTCTTGCGGCTCGATAACGGGACAATCCTGAGCGTTGCGGAGCATCCCACCGTCGTCGGCGAAGGGGTCAACGCGAAGAACTTCATCATCGCCGAGGGGGCAAGTGTGACAGGCGGCGCGATGCTGGAAAAGGTCTTTGTCGGACAGGGAGCGAAGATCGGAAAACAATTTTCGGCTGAAAACGCTCTCTTCTTCGCGAATTGCGAAGGATTCCACGGAGAAGCAGTGTCTCTGTTTGCGGGACCCTACACGGTGACACACCATAAGTCGACGCTCCTGATCGCAGGACTCTTCTCTTTCTATAATGCGGGATCCGGGACGAATCAGAGCAATCACATGTACAAACTCGGGCCCGTTCATCAGGGCGTTTTCGAGCGCGGCTGCAAGACGGGGTCTTTCTCGTATGTCCTGCATGAAACGCACGTCGGCGCCTTCAGCGTGATTATCGGAAAACATTACACGAACATCGACACCGGCGACCTGCCGTTCTCGTACATTCATGAAACGGACGGTCAGTCGGAGATCGTGCCCGGTATGAACCTGATCTCGGTCGGGTCCATCCGCGACGGCGAGAAATGGCCGAAGCGCGACAACCGAAAGACCACGATCAAGAGGGATCTCATCACATTCGATGTGTTCTCGCCATATGTGGTTGAGAAGATGAGACGCGGGCGGTCGATGTTGCAGCGTCTTCAGGAGAATACGCCGAAGGAGAAATCGTCCGTGCAGATAGGTGGAGTCGTCATCAAGAGGCTTCTCCTGAGGAAATGCGCAAAGTATTACTCACAGGCGATTGAACGATACCTTCGGGGAAAAGTGTTCGACCGCATCGAAGCCGCCTTAGCAACGGCGAAGAGTTGGGAGCACGTGCGTGCTTCACTAAAGGCAGAAAAGGGTCTCAAGGAACCGGAAAAATGGACGGACTTGGCCGGTCTTCTGACGCCAGTCGAACGCCTCACATCGCTTGAAAAATCGGTCGGAAACGGATCACTCCGCTCTTATGAAGAGATGACGAACGCCTTCGCGGCAATTGGAGCCAGTTATCAGAAGGATGAATGGGAATATGTAACTCAAGCCTTCACTCAGGAGTATGGCTTCGCCCCCTCGGCAATGACGCTCGATCAGGCAAGAGATTGCCTGAAGGCATTCGCCGAGGCTTCGGCTTCTTTGCATGGCGCGGTTTTCGAGGATTCAAAGAAGGAATACGACGCTTTTGCGCGAATCGGATATGGATTAGACATGAGTGAAGAAGAGGGCAAACGAGACTTTGAGACGGTCCGCGGCACAGCTGATACGAACAGCGTTGTCAAGAAATTGGCCTCAGAACGGGAAGCGATGACACAGCGACAGAAGAAGCTGGAAGCATTGCTGGGCAAGTTCTGAGCATGCCCAAAAGAGCGTCGCGTCAGCGACGTGGTGACATGGGGCCCCGGAGGTATCCGGAGGGGGCTTTCGTCTTGCATCCATGCCATCCTTTGCATACCATAACCCTTGCCGATCACTTCCTTGATCGTTCAATGAGCTCTCTCAAGATGCTTCTCCGGATTTGCCTCCTGTCCAGTCTACTTACTGCGATACTCGTCTCGGACGGCCTCGGACAGCAGGCGCAGCACCCCAACATCCTCTTCATCTTCTCCGACGACCACGGTCCGCAGGCCATCAGTTCATACGGTTCCTACCGTAATCGTACGCCCGGCATCGACCGCCTCGCCGCCGAAGGAATGCGCTTTGCCAACGCCTTCTGCGGCAATTCCATTTGCGCCCCGAGCCGCGCGACCGTTCTGACAGGCGTCCACACGCATGTCAACGGACAAACGCTCAACGGCCCTTCATTCGACAATCGACAGGAAACGCTCCCCGAGATCTTCCAACGGTCCGGCTACCAGACCGCATTGATCGGCAAATGGCATCTTGTCGCGGAGCCTATGGGGTTCGACTATTGGGACATCGTCATCGGCCAGGGGACGTATTACCGGCCGCGGATGATCAACAACGGTAAGCTCGTTGTGCGGGAAGGATACACGACGGACGTTATCACAGACTTGTCTCTTGAATGGCTAAGCGACAGGCGCGACAAGAGGAAGCCGTTCCTGCTGATGTTGCAGCACAAATCGCCGCATCGCAACTGGGACCCCGCCGTCCGCCATCTCACGATGTACAATGATTCGACCCTTGCGGAACCGATGATTCGACCCTTGCGGAACCG
>Ga0155966_1026_pt1 | contig 17188 bp, 15 predicted proteins | sample RifCSPlowO2_02_FD_107620 | JGI IMG/M metagenome (GOLD analysis project Ga0155966, IMG submission 107620) | Ignavibacteria bacterium RIFCSPLOWO2_02_FULL_55_14 | reverse complement strand
TCATTATTCGGGGTCTACTGCATGTACGCGATCGTTGAAATTGCCGGAACTCAGGTGAAAGTGGCCAAGGCGGAGAAAGTTTCCGTTCCCAAGCTTTCGTCTGAGGTTGGCGCCACTGTAAAGTTTGACAAGGTTCTGCTGATGGGTGATGACTCGAAAACGACGGTCGGGACTCCCTATCTTTCCGGTTCTTACGTCGAAGCAAAGGTCCTGGGTCACGACAGGGACGACAAGGTCATTGTCTTTAAGAAGAAGAAGCGGAAGGGCTACAAGGTCCGCCGCGGACATCGGCAGGACTTCACGCGGGTTGAGATCACGAAGGTTGCCTAACAGACTCCGAACGACAAAGGAAGCACGAGATGGCACACAAGAAAGGCGCAGGAAGCACCAGGAACGGACGGGACAGTAATTCCCAGCGGCTCGGGGTCAAGAAATTCGGCGGAGAGTCCGTGCGGGCGGGCAACATTCTCATTCGCCAGCGCGGGACGAAGGTCCACCCCGGCACAAACGTAGGCATCGGCAGCGACGACACACTGTTCGCCCTGGCCGACGGAATCGTCAAGTTCGAGCGAATGGGAAAGACGAAGCAGCGCGTCAGCGTCCACCCGATCGCCTAGTCATTCAGACCACATCAGCCTCCCACCGGGAGGCTTTTTTATTCCCTCCAACACAGACACCGGAGCCATCCATGAGTAAGATCACCGTCATTGGCGCGGGAAACGTGGGAGCCACGGCCGCGCAGCGTATCGCAGAAAAAGAGCTAGTGAACGAAGTCGTCCTTGTTGACGTCATCGAGGGACTTCCGCAGGGGAAAGGTCTCGACATGTATGAGTCGGCCCCCGTCGAGGGATTTGACACGCGCATCACCGGCACGAATTCGTATGACGCCACCGCCGGGTCGCAGATCGTGGTTGTCACCGCCGGTATCGCCCGCAAGCCGGGAATGAGCCGGGACGACCTTCAGAACACGAACGCCAACATCGTGAAGTCGTGCGTTGAGCAGGCCGTGGCGAAGTCGCCGCAGGCCATTTTGATCATCATATCGAACCCGCTGGACGTGATGACGTATGTCGCGAAAAAAGTGAGCGGATTCGAACGTCATCGTGTCATTGGCATGGCGGGCGTTCTCGATTCGGCGCGCTTCCGGGCGTTTATTGCGATGGAAATGAACGTATCGGTCGAGGACGTTTCCGCGTTTGTCCTTGGCGGACACGGTGATTCGATGGTTCCGCTCCCCCGCTATTCGACGGTGGCCGGCATTCCGTTGCCGGACCTGATGGATACAGCGACGATCGACCGGTTGGTGAAGCGGACGCGGGACGGCGGCATTGAGATCGTGAACTATCTGAAAACGGGGAGCGCGTATTACGCGCCGTCGTCGTCGGCCGTGCAGATGGTAGAAGCGATTGTCAAAGACAAGAAGAGGATCCTTCCCTGCGCAATTTGGCTCCAGGGCGAATATGGCCTTTCGGACGTGGTATGCGGGGTTCCCATTAAAATTGGGCGCAAAGGGATGGAAGAGGTGATTCAGATCAAATTAACGCCGGAAGAGCAGGCTGCATTGAACAAATCCGGTGCCGACGTCAAGGCCAATATTGCCAAATTGGCTGTCTAGTGCCGCTCCCACAATTAAAGTTTGTGTGGGAGCGAGCACTAGTGCACGTTTCCAATGCTTTGATTCAAGTGGAATGCAAGGTTAATTTTTGGAAACGGCACTAGTTGGCTGCAAAATACCCCGAATTAGAGAAGATTGAACCGCCAAGACGCCAAGAAAACAAGGTGTCATTATTATTGCACCGCTTCCTCTTGGCGGCTTTGGCGGTCTCTCTTTCTTGGGCCTTCCGTGAGTAGTGCTTGACAGTCAGGGAGTCGTTTCTTAACATCATTCCACTCTGCATCCCGGTGCGCCGGCAGGTTGAAGGCGCAGATCCGTGGTTGCGCGATCGCCAATTTCAATTAAGGAGAGCCAGTATGAATTTGCGCACCGTCTTCATGTGGAGCATCGTCGCAGTGGTGTTTGTCTGCATGGCCGTCTTCGTTGCCGGATGTGATAAGGATGATAACCCGGCTGCCGCTGTCATTACGCCGATCACAGAAGATCTTTTCCCGCTGACCGTCGGCAACAGCATTTCGTTTAGCGGTTATCTCCGGAGCAAAACGACCGATCAGAACATCGATTCTTCGGGGACCGTCTATGCCTCCAAATGGACCGTGCTCTCGAATGCGGCTCCGGCACCGGATGGCAGCACGGCGAATCTCGTTACGGACACGCTGACGCTGCCGGGCTGGTACGCTGGTGTTCCCGTCCCCGCGTTCAAGGCGCCGACGAACTACCTATTCAAACGCGCAACCCCGACGGGTACTGCCAACTTCTCCTTCCTCAATAACATTGGTCCTTTTTTCCGCAAGTTCGGGATAGCAAGGAGCGATTCGCTGGTTTGGATCCTCATTGGCGACATGAGCGCCGGGGCCGGCGCGACGGGAAAAGAATGGAGTGCGTTTGACAGCACGTACACGGGATTCATCGCGCCAACTGTTTCCGGTACGATTCGACTGGAGATAGTCGGCCGATTTACGCGTGAGGATATTACGTTCCCGAACGCTGTTGGCGGTTCGGCGACGTTCACGAGCACGTACAAACTAACCGCCACACGGCATATCTACCTCAACGGGTCACTCGCGTCGACCGCGGAAACCGCCTCTGTTTGGCTTGTGCCGAACGTCGGACCTGTGAAGGTGATCTTTAACACGGATGGGGAGACGTACGGTCACACCAAAGAGTACAAGAGCAAGAGCTTCTGAGAGTTCAGCGTTGTGCTTCCATCACCGCGCCCCGAATTAACATCCGTTCGGGGCGCGTTGTGTTTCCTCGCCATGAGGTCTCTCCCCACATTTTGTGGAGGTATCAGGTGAACAAATTTCACAACTTCCTTGCCCTCTATTTCGTGACACTCCTCACGTTGGTTGTGGGCGCCTCGGCATTCGGTCAGCAAACAGGTGTACTCCAGGGTCACGTTCGACATGTTGACACGAAGACCGGCGTGCCGGGGGCGAACCTTCGACTTCAGGGCACAGTGCGCGGCGGAGCGACAGACGAGCAGGGGTTCTACAAGATTGAAGGGATCCCGTCAGGACCATATGTGGTGATCGTCACTGCTATCGGTCACGCTTCGATCAATCGAGAGGTCACCATTGGAGAGGGAACCGTTGCTGAGCAGGACTTTTTGTTGAGCGATGAGGCGGTTGAAATGCGCGATGTCATGGTTTACGGCGCTTCTCTGCGCGCAGAAAGAATTACCGATGCGCCCGCGGCGGTTTCAGTTATCGACGCTCGACAGATCGCCAGGAATGCATCTTCGGGTCAATTCGCCAGATTGATTGAGACAGAACCCGGCATGGACATAGTTCAGAATGGCCTCTACGACATCAACATCAACACGCGGGGATTCAACAGTTCTTTGAACAGGCGCGTGCTTATTCTCCTTGACGGGCGCGATTTTGGGACGGCCTTTTTGGGAGCACCGGAATGGAATGGATTGTCGATCCCGATCGAAGAAATGGGCAGGATCGAACTGGTGAAGGGGCCGGGATCGGCACTGTATGGGGCGAATGCGTACAACGGAGTGATCAATATTACTTCGATCTCACCCCGCACAAACCCCGGAACGCGCGTGCTTATCGGCGGCGGTGAGCATGGCACGGCGCGGGCAGATATTCGCCACGCCGGTGTAAAGGACAACTGGAGTTATCGTTTGAATGCGGGAGGCATTTCAGGCAAGACACTCAGCACTCCCAGAACGAATTATGCATTTGAGTACGATTCCTTGTTCTCCCAGCCGTTCTTTCACAATGAATTGCGCGCACTCAATACCGGGGCCATAACCCAAGCATACACGTCATTGCGAATTGACTACGACTACGATACTGGCGGAGGCGCGACTGTCGAAGGCGGCATTTCGCAGGTCGAAAACGAGGTCTATGTTACAGGAATCGGGCGAGTACAGTCGACCAAAGCCCAGAAACCTTGGATCCGCATGAACTACCGTGGACATGGATTCAACGTTTTGTTGTGGTCACATTCTCGTATTAACATCGAACCGGAGTATTCGCTGTCGACCGGATTGCCGCTTACACAAAATGCCAATATCAGTCAGGGTGAAGTTCAGTATGCGTTTCAAACGCTTGATGATATGATGTTCGTCGTCGCGGGGGCATCGATCAGATTCGTCGACATTGACACTCGCGGTTCTTTAATGGCATCTCCACGAAAAGACAACATGTCGGGTGTTTTTGCGCAGGCGGAGTACCGGTTTTCGGATCGATTGAAGACTGTCGTTGCAGTGCGGCTAGACAAGAGCACGCTGCATTCAAGCCAGGTGTCGCCGAAGGCAGCGGTCGTCTGGACGCCAATGGAAGGTCATACACTCAGGGGGACGTTCAATCAGGCATTCCAATCCCCGAACTATTCGGAGTTGTATCTGCGCGTGATCCGGCCACGTGCGCCGGGTGCGACATCGGGTGTGGCATATCTAGGCAATCCCGATCTCATACCGGAAAAGGTCACAGGTTACGAGGTGGGATACAAGGGTATCCTGTTTGACCATTCGCTCTATCTGACTGTGGACGGATATTTCAACCACCTCAAAGACTTCGTCACAGACCTTGGCGACGGCCTCAATCCGAAATATCCGGTTGCGACCACGCTCCCCGGAGATACTCTCATCTCGACGATCTGGTCGTACACAAATGCGGGGGAGGTCAACGAAATGGGAGTGGATATCGCGGCGAACATTTACATCACTTCACAGTTCATCGCGGACGCCAGTGTTTCCCTGTTTGACTTTGACATCGTGTCAAAGCATAAGAATGACGTCTTGTTGCCCAATTCACCCGATTGGCGTGTTGGACTGGGATTGACCTACAACCATCCTGAGGGACATGACGTGAGCGTGAAGTTAAAACACGTTCCGACGTATGCATGGGCAGCCGGGATCTACAGAGGCCATATCCTTTCGTATTCGGTCGTCAATGTGGCAGGCACCTTTAAGTACTCGGCGTCGATTGCGATCAACGCGAGCCTTTCCAATGCGCTTGATTCGCGCCATTATGAGATCTTTGGAGGATCCCTGCAATCCCGCCGGGGGGTCGTGACAGTTTTGTACACATTCTAATACTCCCGCCTCGTGGCTGTACACACGAACGTCCCACTCTCGCCTTGAGAGTGGGACGTTGAGTTTTCATCTCGTGAACCGTGGACTTGTTACAAGCGTCGGATTTTCACCTTCATAATCGCCGCTGCTCCCCGCTTCAGCCGCAGGAACTTCACCTCATCCATTACCGATCTGATCAGGAATACTCCGCGACCGTGATCCTTCATGAGGTTCTTTTCTTCCAGCGGATTCGGAAGCGAAGTTGCGTCAAACCCCCTTCCTTCATCCTCAACGCGAAGAACGATCTGACGGGTTGACGACCGCAATCGGACGTGCACCTGCTTGTCCGGATCGGACCCGTTGCCGTGGAGGATAGCGTTGTTGACAGCTTCCGTAGCCGCCACAAGAAGTCTGTAGAGCGTCCCGTCGTCGAGGCTGAGTCTTTTACCGGCCTCCTGGAGGAACTTCTCCACCTTCCTAATCTCGCGCGGGTTGCTTGCCAGCAAGAGCATAAAGATGCGGGCCTTCCCGCGGCTGCGGTGTCTTTGCATTGACGATCTGCGGTCAGTCACAACAACATATTCACGGAAAGTGAGAGGTTCGAAACGGTCGCCAATGCACGACCGCCTGTGCGCTGGGTCTCCCGCCAGCCGGCAAGTTGGACAGAGCCATTGCTATCGCCAAAAATCTCCATGGCGACCGTCGGACCGGAAGAGCTGAGCACACCGTCGAATGCGCGTTCTCCGTCACGATAGACATATCGTTCCTGGACAAATGCCCGGTATCCGACGGAAAGTCGAACGCCGTCGAACGGACGCACTGCGACGGCGGGCCACCAGCCAATCTCCACAAAGGACCTTTCCAGGCGTTCCCGAAAATCCCGCCATCGGAACAGACCGCGCTCAAATAAACGGAGAGTTCCTGTGAATTCCAACTGGAGCCGCGGCCCCAGAGGAGCCACGAGCGAATCCGACCAAGCGGCTTGCCGATAGGCGAAACTTTGCACCGACCCGATCTGGTCTTCAAAATCATACACGGTGTACGAGGCCGCCACTTCTGCCCGCAGGACATTTCGGAATCCATTCGGATGCGACCATATGACGCCCGGTGCCAGGCGCAACGTACGGATCTTCACATTGTTTGCGCTCTGGTACCGGCTGAGGTAGACAAGATGGTTCATGCCGGCCTCACATGCGACGACGAGCGTCACGTCCCGGGACCATTGATGCGAGATTTCCGTGGCCGCAGCGAGTAAAAGGTCGTCACGGTCGTCCGTGTTGAGCGAATCGGGTGTGTCATATCGAACCATGCTGGCCGAACCGCTCAGCGAAGCCTGTGTCGAGGCGTCGAGTACTGAGACGGCTCGCATCGACGTGAACACTCTTTGTGCCTGGTTCGATCTCCGGCGCGCCTGAGCCCGCTGCTGATCGACGACCAGCGACGACGCGGATGCATAAGGACGGACATCATGGCGCTCTTCCACAGTAGAGATTCCCGCGGAGAATTCGCTCCTCGCACCGGACAGCGGCAACCAATACATGCGCCCGATAAAGTCCAGAGATAGCTGCGTGATCCTGGAAGGAAGAACCTGTGGAGTCGTTCCCGTACCCGGGGCGCCCAGCGATATCGACCTATCGATCGTCCTTCCTCCCCATCCTCCTTCGATCGTCCCTCGGAAATCGGGACCCGCAGCGAACCACATGGCATTGCGGGCGGCAACAACTTCCTCCTGCCGTCGTAGCAATCCCGCGGCCGTCGCAGTTCCCCCCAAGAAGTCTCCGGTCCCTCCCGTCAGGAGATCCCGTCGCTGGTTGCGGTATGAGACGACGAGTGAATCACCCGCAGTTTCGCCGAATCTCCGTACCACGCTGAATGTGCCGTCCACGTCATGCGGTTGACGGTCGTTGAGGTCGGATTTATCCCATCGTCCGTCTCCCGTGATCTCCAATTCTTCCACCATCACTCGGGGAATCGTGCCTCGCAGCGCCCACCTGAGTCCGTCGCTCTCTCGCGACAACTGACGGTTCCATACCCAACCGGCAAGTCCCTGCAGAGAAAGCCACGGGGCGGCCGCGAACGAAGGTCCGGCGACCAGGCTGTGCTGCGACAACGCGCCAAGGTCTCCACCGCCGGGTCCGGTCAGCACCGACGACGATTCATGGAGCATGACGGCCCAGGGATCGGACACATTCCCTCTCATGTCGATGTGGCCGCTGTATTCATCCTGGCGTGGCGAACCCGTGAAACGGAGGAGCCGCGACTTCATGTGTTGGACGACATCGACGATGAACGGACCTTCGACGTGCTGCAGTGCCGCCGAACCCCTCCACGTCAGCGTATTCAGGAGTCGCTCAAATCCGAGCAAGAGTGTGCGCGATGTATCGGGAAGACCCGGTGTCATGCCGTGTGCACGGACCTGGGCATCCGCCGTCGAAGCGCGGCAGAACGTCAAAAAGACTACCGCAACGGCGTATAGCTTCACCGGTCGCACGTCAGGTCATCTCCAGATCCTGCGAGAGAGAATCTTCCAGTTTCCATGGTCCACGCCGGTCGCGACGAAGGGGGACTTCCCTGCCGGCAAAGTCGCGAAAACTGTCATACCGCGTGCCGGACCGTTCCATGTTTCCACGCGAATTCCAGTGCGAACCTTCGAAAGCACGCCGGGCCTGATCGCTTCCGCCATGGCGACAGGGTCGTGCAAATAGGCACTTCTTCGACCTTCGGTGAGGGCGTGATACTCCATATATCCGTCCAGGAGGCGGTGAAACCACGTGCGCCTGCGGGCAGGGAGCTTTGCCACCGAAGTGCAGAGATTGTCCCATGTGAGCATGACCTGCTGTGTGACGTCGAGAGGTACGACGGTCAGGCGCAAGCCGGAGGTGACGACGATGTCAGCCGCATGCGGGTCGACGAAGTAGTTGAATTCTGCGACCGGTCCGGTGTTGCCGGGCACACGGAACGCACCTCCCATGGAGACGATGCGGCCGACGGAGCGCATGGCCCGAACGTCCTTCTGCACTGCACGAGCGATGTTGGTCAGGGGACCCAGCGCTACTACGGTGAGGCGATTGCCGAAGCGACGCGCAAGAGCGGCGATTGTGAACGCAGCCGTCCCGGTTCTCGCGGGCCTCTTCATCAATCGCGGCACGAGCGACCCGAGACCTCCTGCACCATGAACCTCCGGCGCGGCAATCAGGGGAAGCCTCAGCGGCGCGGCCGATCCCTGAACGACCGGCGGACGAACACTCGAACCTGCCCTTTCAATGACCTCGTACACATTCCGTGTGCATTGATGGACCTCCGCATTTCCGGCAACGGTGGTCACCGCTTCGACGGAGATCTCCGGCGACCTGAGCGCCAGGAGGATCGCAAGAGCATCATCCACACCGGCGTCGGTATCGATGACAACGGGTCGCGGCGTCATGCAACGATGTCGTGTACGGAGCGCGTTGGCTGGAAACCGAGGAGGGATGCAGCTTTCGAAGTATTGAAGAGGGATTCCCGTCCGGTCAACGCATCGGCTGGGACCTTCACTTCAGGATAGAATTGTTTCAGCAGCTCCTTTGTAGGGATCTTGGTCCATTGCTCTTTGGCACTGATGAAGAAGGCTTCATGCGTTCCGAAGGCGGGAACATCGATCGCTTTTTTGATGGCTTCGACCACGTCCAGAACATGGATCCATCCCCAGAGATTCTTGTGCCACTTCTCGTATTCTGAGATCAGTGTCCGGTAGGTCGCGATCTCCTTGTCTTCCGGCACCCAGATCCACGGCGGCCGCAGGGAAATCGTCTGCATGCCGTACGTTCGCGCATAGGATGCGCACAGGAGCTCGCCCGACACCTTGCTCAGACCGTATGCATCCTGGGGGCGCAACGGATGCTCCTCGTCCAGGGGAATGTATTCCGGCCACATTCTCGTCTTCGCAAATGCGAACCCAAGCACGGACTCGCTGGACATAAACACGAACCGCGGAACTCCGGCCAGCGCAGCGGCTTCCAGCACGTTGAACGTACCGACTGTGTTGACCTGAAAAACGCGTTCGGGGGGATCATTCAGCGGATGGGCGATCCCCGCGAGATGAACGACGGCGTCGAAGTCGTCCACCGCCTTTGTCAACGACGACAGGCTGAGGATATTGGCGCGCGTGAATCGCGAGTAACCTTCGAAGGGATTCCTGAGATCAATGACCGTCACGTCGTGATCGCGCGCGAGCTCGCGCACCACATACCGTCCGACCAACCCGCTGCCGCCGGTTACCAGGATCTTCATGCGAGCTCCGCGATATCGCCGCGCTCTGGAATGACCGCCTGACCGTATCCTTCCTCCTTAAGCCGAGCGGCCAGCACTTCAGCCTGTTCGAGCTCTCCGTGGACGAGAAAGATCCGTTTGAGCCGTTTCCGGTCCATCGCTCGAACACATGCCAGAAGCTCGTCCTGTCCAGCATGGGCGGAGAAGGCATTGAGTTTCACGACCTCCGCGCGGCGCGTCCGCAATTCCCCGAGGATCTTCACTTGCGTATCGCCGTTCACCAATCGCCGGCCCAAAGTGTGTTCAGCCTGGTAGCTGATGATCAGGATCGTCGAGCGGGGGTCCTCGATATTATTTGCGAGATGATGGACAATGCGTCCGGCCTCACACATCCCGGACGCGGAGACGATGACGCACGAGCCTGAGAGCCTGTTCAAACGCTTCGATTCCTCCACGGACCGCACATAGTGCAGCCGGCTGAAGCCGAACGGGTCTTCGTTCTGATGGAGGTACGATATCATGTTCTGGTCGAAACATTCCGGGTGCATGCGAAAAACATCGGACGCATTGACTGCCAAAGGACTGTCGACGTACACCGGCAGTGGGGCCAGGAGTCCCTGGTCGAACAGCTCAAAGAGGATATACACGAACTCCTGGGTCCGGCCAAGGCTGAACGCCGGTACAATGACCTTTCCCCCCCGTTCGGCCGTCGACCTGACGACTGTGGCCAAGCGTTCGCGCATCCCCGCCTGGTCTTCATGCTGATGTCCGCCGTATGTGCTTTCGCACACCAACACATCGACATCGCCCAACGGTTCGGGGTCGCGGAGGATCGGCATGTTCTTCCGACCAAGATCGCCCGTGAAACCGACGCGGAGCGATCTCCCCTTCTCCTTTACGTCAATCATCATAGATGCAGAGCCGAGGATGTGCCCGGCATCGGCAAAAGAGACGTCGACTCCATCAGCAGCCTGAAACGACTTGTGATACGGAACGGTAACAAACTGGTCCATCGTTGACCGGACGTCGTCGGGACCGTACAAAGGCTCCACCGCCGGAAGCGTGTGTTTCCGGTGGATCCTGTTCACAACCTCTGCATCCCGAACTTGAATATAAGCGCTGTCGTACAGCGTTATGTTGCACAGGTCGCGGGTAGCGGGAGTGGAGTAGATGCGGCCGGCAAAGCCTGACCGGACGAGATTCGGCAGGTTGCCTGCGTGATCTGCGTGCGCGTGCGACAGGAGGAGTGCATGCACAGAGGAAGGGTCAAAAGGAAAATTCTTGTTGCGTTCGTACGATTCCTGCCGCCTTCCCTGAAAGAGCCCCCCTTCCAGTAGAACAGTCGAGTCGTCGGTCATCAACCTGTGCATCGAACCCGTGACAGTGCGCGCAGCACCGTGGAATTGGAGGCGCATAGCTATCCGAAAAAGATCACCAGTGGAGGCAACTTAGCCAGATTGACCCCAAGATGCAACGTTGGCCGTCACGACTCAATTCTCTTCGCGGTTGGCTGCGATACGGCAGGCTGAGTGGCGTTGAGTCTCTTGCGTGCAGCCCCCGCCAACGGCGACGACGGCATTTCACGCAAAAGGCGTTCATATGTCGCGCGTGCGCGCGCAATCTGTCGAAGAGATTCATAGCTCTTGCCAAGCATGAACATTGCATCGGCACGTTTGTTCGAACCGCTTAAAGCGATCACACGTTCGAAGGACGTCACGGCGTTCGTCCAACGACTCATGGCGGCCTCGCACTCTCCGATCCAATATTGGCAATTGTCGGCCAGATCTTCGGGAATCCCCTCTTCCAGAAGCCGGCTGAGCCACGATCTGGCCTGATCGTACCTCCTTCCCTGAAAGAGAGCAAACGCTTCTTCGTATTCAAGCCGCAATATCGCTGCCGTCCTGCGGACAGGAGGCTCGGTACTCTTCAGTACCGTAACCTCCGGGCGCAAGGGGCCTGACACCGGGCCGGCAGGCACAGTTGTTTCCGGTCGCGCTGCCCGTGGAATGTTTGTCGCCATGGGAGCGCGCTGTTCGAGCTGCTGCACGCGGTCGGCAAGTTCCTGTGTGCGAGATTCGCGGCTTCGTGCCTGTGCCATGAGCGCATACAGGGAATCACGAAGTCCATACACATCCAAGCGCAGGGCCAAGACTTCACGGCGACTTTCGGACAGCGCCAATTCCAGCGCCCGTATTGTCGAATCAGTGGCCGCTGTCGGCCGGGGGGCATTCATGGATACGACACTGCGAACGACGGGGGTGAAAAATACTTCACGCTCCGTCGGCCGGGAGCTCGTACATCCGGAGAGTACGAAAGCGCCCGCGATCGCGCACAAAGCTACATGGCTGTGGGTGTTCACGTTGGCCTTATTCTGTGGGTGGTTGTTTTCCAGTATTGAGGACAAATGCTATGAATCCGAGAAGCCCGACGACAATGATTGCAGTCGTTACCTGGTCCGCCAAGCCGGGCTGTTTCCGAATCTCCGGCGGCTCCGGAACGCGGCGCACCGGCCGGAAATCTCGCCAGGATATTTCTCGTACGGCATCGACCCGGAAGGCGAACTCATACACATGTTCTACAGTCCCCAGTCTGACGGGAAGGACGACACTGACCTGACTTCCGACGCTTGCAAGGATCTCGCTCCGAATTGCCGCGTTTCCATGATCGACCGTAGGGAGGAGATCTCGTTCCTGCCACGATTCGCCGTTGAACGAAATGTTCTCATACGGTATGACAACCTCCCGGACATATCCCAGAGGAGGCAGAATGATCGATGCGCCATGGTTCGCAGTATCTGCATAGAGCGTTGTGGAGTGACGCACATGCGAATACCTCCCCTGTATGCCGATAGCCGTTCTGGGCCAATCGATGGAAAGGTTCTCTTGGGAAAGGTTTTGCAGTTGAAACGTCGCCGCGGCATCGTCGAAACGGAACTGTACGACTAGCCGCTCATCCTGAAAGATCATGCGACGATCCACGACCGGAGCGACCATGGAGAAGACATACCTGTATTTTCGCCCTTTTCCGGGGGCGAATTGCGAACCTGCACCGCAGCCAGTCATCATGACGGCAATGATATACAGCACCACGGTCTTCTTCCAACCCGTCATCAGGTATGTTTGGGACCGCATCGTCATTTCAACAGCAGCATCTTCTTCGTTGTGGCAAAGTGATTCCGCATTTCCGGATCGACGGACAGGAGTCGATAGAAATACACGCCGGTGGCGACTGCTGCACCGTTCTCGTCGCGTCCGTTCCACGTCACAAAGTAGGTTCCAGCATCCCTGTCGCTGCGCTCTATGGTCCGCACTTTCTCTCCAACGATGTTGAAGATTTGTACGGCCACGCGCGGTACTCTTCCGGCAATCTCCGGCACGTCGTACATGATCGTCGTTGTGGAGTTGAACGGATTCGGATAGTTCTGATACAACGCAAACGTAGTCGGATACGTCTTGACCTCCGTCGTCAACTGTTTGTCCGGAATGACTGTCGAGATATTCGGCCCGGTGCTGATGCTGATCGACAGGGAGTCGATGTCCGACGTATCCAGTGCCGCGATCGGCAAACGGAAGATCGGTCCCGAACCGGTATCGATCGGCTGGTTCTCGAAATTGTAGGCTATTGCACGGACCACGTATTGATCCGCCACAACGGCCACTTCCATCGCCTTCGCCCGGCTGAATTTGACGTCGTTTGTCAACGCAGTCACCGGACGTTTCAGGCGCAGGTACACCTGGACGCCCTTCACCGGAACATCATTGGCCAGATTGACGCGGACACCCTTCGACGTGAGTTCGAGCGTTGCGAGTGCGTTGGAGGGTGATCCCGTCGTCTTCTCGCCGGCCGCCGACGAACGCGGTTCGCCGGTTGTCGCCGCTATCATCTCGCCGTCCGCCTCGAGCATGACGAATGGGAAGGCTTTCAGGACAGTGTCGCTGATGGTCACCTTGCTACCGCTCAGGATGTAGTTCCTGCAGGCGATTGCGTCGAGGACATTGACGACACCGTTGCTATCCATGTCTGCCGCGACGAATTGCGGACCTCTCAGCGAATCTACACCCAGCATATGGTCGATGATTGCAGTCAGGTCGGCGACATCGACCCGGACGTCGAGGTTCGCGTTTGCAACGAGCTGCTGAGCTTCCACGGTAAAGTCTGTGGCCGGCAATGCGCCGGGGGTTGCGCGAACGCGATACAAACCAAGTTTGTCGCCAAGTTGAAGCGTCGTCGACGCCACGCCCTGAGCATCGGTTGTATCGACTGTGCGACTCAGACCGTAGCCAGTGGCGCCGTTCGGTGCCTGCACCGCTTCGAACTTCACCGGAATGTTCGGCACGACGTTGCCGCCCGTGTCGTACACGGTGACGACGAACGGTTGGACGGGCTGCATGACGAGTCCGAGCGTCCGTGTTGAAGATGTCGCCGAGCTGTGCGGGGTGCCTGGCAGCGCCGATGCCGTAAAGGTCACCGGGGGCAGACCGGTCGCGATGGCGCGGACTGAATACGGTCCGACCTTCAATCCAAGCCGCAGTACGGTCGACGCCGTTCCGCTCGTGTCCGTAGTGTCTGTCAGCGTGCTCAATGAATGGCCGACCGCATTCGACGGCGTATCGATCACCGCGAACGTCACCTGAGCGCCTGCAACGGGATTTCCGTACACGTCGGTTATCCTGGCGACAAAGGCAGAGTCGAGCAGGGTCAGGATCGGTCGCACGAGCGTTGTACCGTTGACGCGGGCCATGACGGCCGCCTGTGCAGCCTCCGCAACCGCGGGGATGGAGCGCGTTACACCAGGCAGAACGGACGACGACGCCTTTACCACATATGTGCCGGCCCTGTTTCCAAGAGTCAATCTGACCTGGGCTCGTCCGGCGGTATCGGTGATCGCGGATGCGACATCGAGGCCTTGTCCGTTGGATCCCGAAGGTGCTGTTGCGATACTGAAATTGACCGGCGCATTCTTGACCGGATTCGCTTCACCATCGAGGATGATGAATGTGAACGGACTCAACTGTTTGAGCACCGTATCACGCCGGCCGCCCGACATGGTATCCATGACGCTTGGTTTGCCGTGCGTTGCTTCCATCTCAAACCTCGCCAAGATGATGGAATCCTCGTCAACACTGGCTTCGACGACATACTTGCCGATCTTCCGCCCCAGCGTCAGCAACGTCGAGGCACGACCCAACGAGTCGCTGTAGGCGACCGTATCGCTGACAAGAGCGCTCTCGCCTCCAGAAGGCGTTTCTATGACAGCAAACCGCACCGACGTGCCGGAAACGGCAAGACTGTCGCTGTCCTGGAGCCGTACGACAAGCGGGTTCGTCAATGTCGTCTTGATCGAATCGGTCTGGGCATCGCCGCCGACCTTCGCGACAAACTTGACGGCAGACCGGGCGATTCCGACGAATTTCCGTGCGGCGATTTGAGGAGCACCCGCGACCGCAGCAGTCACTTCGTATCGGCCTGATCGGCTACCCAACTTCAGCAGCGTGGATGCCACGCCGTTCGAATCCGTCGCAGAAACCGTCTGCGACAACGATGCGCTGTCAGCTCCGACCGGTTGGTTGGTGATCGAGAAGTTCACGATGGCCCCGGGGACTCCTTGCCCGAAGGCGTCGGTCACGCGCACCATGAAGAGCGAATCAAGAGGCTGGTTGCGTCTACCTGAAGCCGAATCAACACCGGCCGCATGCAGCGTATCCGCTTCCCATTCGTACTTGATGATCGCATCCAGCGGATTACCTGCGTCCGCTGCCGTGAATCTTCCAAACCCGCGGACGTTTGTACGGGTCAATACATTCCCCGACCTCGTTACTCGCTGCCGTCTCCAGCGGGTCTCACCCGGGGGCAAGCGCCAGACATCGAGCGTCGAGGCGTCCTGGCCCTGGAGTTCATCCGACGTGTACGAGAACGTCACATCCGCAGTCGTCGGACCGAACTCGGGAGTGATATCAAAATATCGTTTGATCGTGCTGCGACCGTTCGCGGTGATCGCAATGCCGGACGTGCGAATGACGTTTGTGCTTCCAAGAGGGGCGCCGGACCACACAATGGTCATACCTATCCCGCCGAAGTCGGAGGTAGTCACACCGCTGCTTAAGTCGACCGACTTGGAGATCTTGCCGGCGATGTATCCCTGTTCCGTGAGGCGACCGGAGATCGTTCCGAGGAAAACGACGGAGTCTGCGGGCATGGCCAGCGTGACATTCGCACCAATGAACAATGTATCCGATATGCGGAGACTGCCTGCCGCTTGTTTTGTCGAGACAGCCGGGCTCACAAGGGTCAAATTTTGGTATGACCGTGCGGGGATGAGTTGCCCAGCCCCGTTAAAGGCGAATGTGCCGCCGACATTCGGCGGAAGTCCGATCACCGAGTCGCGGACGGCAAACGTGCCCGTATTCGTGAACTGGCCTCTGTTCCGGAAGCTCTGGCCGTACGTCGGCATGGAGCCGAGAGCGAACAAAGCTCCGGCGAACAGGACCAGACTCCAGCGCGGACGCCGCACCGATCCTCCGTTGGTACCGGGGGGACCGTAACGGCACGCACCGTTCGTCGCGGATTGCGCAGTCATGATGTCACCTTGTGTCTTCATCTCTGAAAGTTCTTTCGATTCGAACGCCTTCGTGAGACACGGCTCTTCCTTCCCGGACGGTCCTGTACTGGACATCCCGGCAAGGAGGAGCGGAAAGATCCTGACCACTCACGCATCGGCGTTCGACCATTCATTCTGTCGTCCGTATTCGTGGACGTAGCAACTGTTGCGTTGCTCCATTTCTCTCCTGCGTAAAACTTTCGGGGAGGCGAGGACGGATCGGAGCATATCCGCCCTCACCTCCATTTCCGAAAGCCATCACACCATGCCTCAACCGCAACCTGGAGGGCGCACCGATGCCTGGACGGGCTGAGCAGTCCCATCCTGCGCCGGCGGATGTTCTCCGGTTGTCGCACCTGCAGTGGCGCCGATTGCGGGAGAAGGAGAGAAACTCCCGTGGCGGCGCATCCGGTCTTCCCGAACCGGGCGGACCGAGTGCATACACCGAGGTCGTACGTGTCTGTGAATTACTCTCGCTGGACACGGGTCGAGTACTTCCTCATTGGATGTTATGTCCTTACGTGCACTTCATGTGCTTTCACAGTGTCGCCCGGACGTTCCATTCCGTACACACCGGTACGGCGATCGTCCTGGCGCACGTGCAGCATAGCGCGGCGTACGAACTGCGTCGGGCAGAGATCCCCGAGGGCGGCCGCGGATCCCGGCCGTCATGCGTACTTCGCCCGTTGGGCCGCCACGTGGTGGCCCGGTGCCGCAACCGGGTGCGGGCAGGCGCGGCCACCGACTCCAGCGGGAAGATTTCCGCCGAGACGGCATTCCGCGCGACCGAATATGGACTATCCGTCGTTCGCGTTGCATGGACGTATTCCTTCCGGACGATCGTCCGAAGGGATTGTCCCTACGCTATGTGTTCGTTGTCATCCTCCGAGTGAAATCCGCTCTTAGTACACCGAGATCGTTCCGGCGTTGGTGATGGCGCCGTCGTTCTCGAGGTCGCCGTTCATCATAAGCGTCTTGGAGGCGCTGTTCGTGAACGAAGCACCCGATGCGACCGACAGGCTGAGGCTGCTGATGCTCGCCAATCGCAGCGTCGTCGCATTGTTCGTCACCAGACCGCTGCCAAGAAGGCTCATCCTGCGTGCTTCGACCAGCGTGCCGCCGATGTCCTTCGTCGACGTCCCGTCAAACAGCACGATGTTCATGTGCTCTCCGTCCAGGCTGCTGAGCGTCT
>Ga0155966_1097_pt1 | contig 17393 bp, 14 predicted proteins | sample RifCSPlowO2_02_FD_107620 | JGI IMG/M metagenome (GOLD analysis project Ga0155966, IMG submission 107620) | Ignavibacteria bacterium RIFCSPLOWO2_02_FULL_55_14 | reverse complement strand
CTCTGCGATGATATTCGGATACCCTTCCGGACCCTTGACGCCGATGGGCAGGGAATCCCCCACGCCGTCGAAATCCGACCCGAACCCGACATGATCGATGCCGGCAACCTTGACAACGTTATCAATGTGGTCGGCAATATCTTTCACCGTCGCGAACGGCGGCGGGTTCTTTGTCTGATACTCCCTGATATAGGCCCGGGCTTCTGGACTCCTTCTTTTCCAACCTTTACCAGCAATGTATTCTTCGACCTCACGTCGTGCACGATCTTCGAATTGGCGGTACGTCTCCGACAAGAATGAGGAAGCAAATGCTATCATGACGACTCCCCCGTTTTCCCCCACTTTCTTGATGAGGTCGTCCGAAATATTCCGCTCGAATCCGGGGGTAAAACGGCGGCAAGAAGAATGGGAAGCGATGACCGGAGCCTTCGTAATCTCCAGGACGCGAAGAATGGCATCATCCGTGAGATGTGAAACGTCGACCATGATTCCCCACTTGTTCATTTCGGACACCACCTGATCGCCGAAGGGGCTCAGGCCTTTCCACGGCCGCGTTGTATCGTACGAGGAGTTGCTGATATGGTTCGCTTTCCCATGCGTCAACGTGATGTACCGGATGCCGCGGTCGGCGAAATATTTCACGTTCTCGATCTTGTGGTCGATTGGCGAGCCGTTCTCCATCCCCATCGGAAGCGAGATCAGTCCTTTGGCAAACTGCGCCCGGACATCGGCGACGCTCTTTGCGATCGCAAATTTCTCAGGATGCTGCTTGACGATTGTTTCGACGAGTCCGATGAGCGTGTCGGCGAGCTCATATGCGCCGTTGTTTTCCCGCTCGGCGGGTATGTAGATCGACATGAACGGCGCGTTCAGGCCACCGTCTTTCGCTCGGACATAGTCGAAGTCCCCTTTTGCAGTCCTTTGGGAAATGTCCTCCCATTCATCGTGCAACCGGTAGGGAATATCGACATGACCGTCGACAATGATGGATTCCTTTGCCAATTTCTTGGCCTTTGCGAGATTCGGATCGGCGGGCTGAGCAAGAAGTACCGGAACGGAAACGAGGATAAGAAGTACGGCGAGTGATCGTTTCATGGTCATCAGTGGTATGTGAATTGAGAATGACAAAACTCGTCTTCCTGGTGCTGTGCCTTCCCCGCCTGATGCTGTGCCTCGGAGCCGTCAGGCGGTGGCGGGGGGACGAATCTCTTCGATCGCACCATGAGCTGAACTCAGCCCCACACCTTGAACGGGATCAGAATAGGACGAAGCAATCAGAAATGCAATCGGCGCTGCAAGCGGCCGTGAAACGCCCGTTCCCAGAATCGATTCTCAGCCCTTTATGCATCTTCTTGTGCGGCGCACGGGAATTCCCTTTTGCCCCACCATTGCGTATTTTAAGCGTCATGAAACGACCAATGCAGATCCTCCTGGCGGCATTGTCCGCATCCCTGATGCACGCGCAACCGCAGTTTGAAACGGCCGACGTCTCCGGTCTGCGCTGGTGGAAAGGAAACACCCACACCCACACGACCAATTCTGACGGCGACACGTCGCCCGATACCGTGGCGACCTGGTATCGCGAGCACGGCTACAATTTCCTCGTCCTGAGCGACCACAATTTCTTCACGGACCCTTCACAGTACAGATATCTGGAAGACAGCTCGTTCATTCTCATCAGCGGCGAAGAGCTGACATCCTCGTTTCGGTCAAAACCCGTGCATGTCAACGGATTGAACATTCCCCATATTCTGCGGCCGCAAAAGGACATCACGTTTCTCGGCACGATCCAGATGAACATCGACACCATCCGGAACGTCCGGGGAGTGCCGCACGTCAACCATCCCAATTTCCGCTGGGCGTTTGACCATCGCATTCTGCTTTACGTCCAGGACTATCGTCTGCTGGAGATCTTCAACGGCCATCCACAAGTCCACAACCTTGGTGGCGGCGACAGATATTCATTGGAACAGATCTGGGACACGCTGTTGACCAAAGGTAAACGCATCTACGGCATTGCCGTTGACGATGCACACCATTTCAAGGGAGAATTTGCCCGTTCCCGTTCGAACCCGGGGCGCGGATGGATCTGTATTCGGGCGAGACGGTTGGACCCGCAGGAACTCATGCAGAATCTGGAGGAAGGACTGTTTTACGCGAGCACCAGCGTAACGCTCGACGACGTCGTCGTGCGGGCCCGATCGATCGAAGTTGTCGTTCGACAGGAAGGGGATTTTCGGTATAAGATCGCGTTCATCGGCGACGGCGGCACTGTGCTGCAAACGTCGCATGGAACGCGCGCTACCTTCACTCTCCGGCCAGGCCTGACGTATGTGCGGGCGCGGGTGACGGATTCGGGGGGAGGGCAGGCGTGGGTGCAGCCGGTGTTTGTGAAGAGGCAATGAGGTGTGAAGTAATGAAATGATGGGGTGACAGTCTGTTCTTATTCCTGAGAACACCATGTTTGCACTCCGCACTTTTTCTCGCCAACTTCATCTGTGCGACTTTTTGAATGCCAGTTCAGATCCATCACGCCTCATATCACACGACCATACGACTCAACTCCCTAATTACCTATCACCTATTACCTTTCACCTATCACCTATTACCTATCACCCATCTACCTAACTACTCTTATGTTCCGCATGACGCTGGACGAAGCGTTGAACACGATGAAGTTGATGTTGAAGGAGAGCGAGTATTGCTTCTTCATTACGGCGGGACCCGGCGGCGAGGTGCATGCGCGGTTGATGCAGCCGTACGAGCCGGAGCCGGACCTGACGCTTTGGTTCGGAGCGAGCCCGCATTCGCGCAAGGCGAAGGAAGTGGCCGCCAACAGTAAGGTCACGGTCGCCGTCATGCATCCGCGCCACGGAGGTTATGCCTCGATGATGGGCGAGGCGAAGCTCGTCACGGACCCGGAAAAGCGGCGGCAATACTGGCGCGCGCATTGGACGGACATCTATCCCGGCGGACCGGAGACAGACCAGTATATCCTTATCGCATTCACTCCGTCCAAGATTGAACTGATGCATTTTCCCGATGAAGCCCAGCCGCAACCCTACGGCTTGAAGCCGGTGGGATTGGAAAGAGTGGGGAAGAGGTGGAAGATGATTGAGGACGGCAGTAGACTTTAGAGCACAAACTTTCCAAACGGTCCAAACAGGCCAAACATACCAAACATCTTTCGCGTCAATTCGCGCCTGCCCGCCGCAGGCGGACGAGTCGAGGGGATTTACTATTCACCATTTACCACCATCTGACTTACTCAGATCATGATCAACGCCGTCTGGCATAGAAGTCACAGAATGCCCAAGAACCCAACGCCCCAACAACGCCTCGATTGGCACATCGCTCACGCGAAGAATTGCGGCTGCCGAGAACTTACGCCGTCAATGCGACGGGAACTTGAGAAAAAAGCGAAACTGAAATCTCCATCACGTAAAATCAGCCTTGGTTGAATTGCGCCGTGTAGTCGGGAATGGACGTCTGATCCTCGACTGACTTCTAACGTCCCACTTCTGATGTTTCATGATGGAAATGCAAACGCCGGCTGAGTTTCCTCGCCGGCGTTCGCGTTACAGCGCCATCCTCACACCTCACATCTTCCGACTCACTTCCCGCATCCCACTATTCCTCACGAGCACCCGCTCGTACTCCCGCACTCCAGGCACTTATAGCACGACCCGCTCCGAATCATGATCGCTCCGCACTCGTGGCATGGCGGCGCATCTGCCTGATTCGCGAAAACGGTCTTTTCGTTCTGCTCCATCGACGATGAGGCCTGCGTGGCCGCTGCAATCAGGATCGCCTTTGGCTCTGCCGGCGGCGCTGCCGTTGCTTGCATGCCTTCCGGCGCTCCCGTTGTGCCATCCTCACGAATGAACTTCTTCCCCAGCCAGCGGAACAGGTAATCGCTGATCGATTTGGCGATCGGAATGTCCGGATTATTGGTGAATCCCGACGGCTCATACCGGGCATGGCTGAACTTGTCCACCATGACCTTCAGCGGAACGCCGTATTGCAACGCAATAGAGACCGACGTCGCCAAAGAGTCCATCAATCCGGAGATCGTCGACCCTTCCTTGGACATCGTGATGAAGATCTCGCCCGGACTGCCGTCGGCGAACATCCCCACCGTGATATATCCTTCATGGCCGGCGATCGAGAACTTGTGCGTGATCGACTGCCGCTCGTCCGAAAGGCGGCGGCGGGCCGGAATAGGCTTGCCAGCGGCCTTTTCCTCCTTATTCTGGCTGTCCAAAGACGTGCTCAGCGGCTGCGTCCGTTTACACCCGTCGCGGTATATCGCAATGGCCTTCAGGCCCAACTGCCAGGCTTCGGTGTATGCCTGCTCGATATCCTCCGTCGTCACGTTCGTGGGCATGTTGACGGTCTTGGAAATAGCCCCCGACAGGAACGGCTGGACGGCCCCCATCATCTTGATGTGGCCCATATACTGAATCGACCGCGCCCCTTTCGCCGGCTTGAACGCGCAATCGAACACAGGCAGGTGCTCTTCTTTGAGATGCGGGGCACCTTCTATTGTGTCGTTCTTGTCGATATACGCAACAATGTGCTCGGCCTGCTCTTCATCGTAGCCGAGCTTTCGCAGCGCTTCCGGCACCGTCATATTGACGATCTTCATCAGCCCGCCGCCGACAAGCTTCTTGTACTTCACGAGCGCAATGTCGGGCTCGACGCCGGTCGTATCGCAATCCATCATGAACCCGATCGTGCCGGTTGGGGCAAGCACGGTCGCCTGCGCGTTGCGAATGCCGTACTGCGTTCCGAATTTCACAACGTCCTTCCAGACCGACGACGACGCTTCCCACAGGTCTTCCTGCACCGCAGACTTGTCGATCTTCTCGGCGTAGATGCCGTGCTTGGCCATTACCTTGAGCATCGGCTCGCGGTTCTTTTCGAAGCTCTTGAACGGTCCCAACTCCTTGGCGATGAGCGCCGACTGGCGGTACGCCTCGCCGCACATCAGCGACGTCAGCGCAGCGGCGAGCGAACGTCCCTCGTCGCTGTCGTACGCCACGCCGCGCGACATCAGCAACGCGCCCAGGTTGGCATAGCCCAGACCGAGAGGCCGGTACTCGTGCGAGTTCTGCGTGATCGCCGGTGTCGGATACGAAGAATTGTCGACCGAGATCTCCATCGCTGTGATCGTCACCCGGATCGCTGCCCGGTACGACTCGACGTCGAATTCTCCGTTCGGACGACGGAACTTCATCAGGTTGAGGGATGCCAGGTTGCACGCCGTGTCGTCGAGGAACATGTATTCCGAGCACGGGTTGGAAGAATTGATCGGCGCAGTCGACGAGCTCGTATGCCACGCGTTGATCGTCGTGTCGTACTGGATGCCCGGGTCGCCGCAGATCCAGGCGGCGTCGGCGATCTGCCGCATGAGTTCGCGGGCGCGAAGTTTCTCCACCGGTTTTCCGGTCGTGACGGCGTGCGTCACCCACTCTTTGTCCTCGATCACCGCCTTCATGAACTCGTCCGTCACGCGAACGGAATGGTTCGCGTTCTGGAAGAAGACGGAGTCGTACGCACCGCCGGGCACATTGAACCCGCCGTCATAGCCGGCGTCGATGAGCGACCAGGCCTTCTTCTCCTCGTCCGCCTTGCTGTTGATGAAGTCGACGATGTCCGGATGGTCGATATTGAGAATGACCATCTTCGCCGCGCGGCGCGTCTTGCCTCCCGACTTGATGACGCCGGCGAACGCGTCGAAGCCGCGCATGAACGACACCGGGCCCGATGCCGTGCCGCCGCCCGACAGTTGTTCACGCGACGAACGGAGCGTCGACAGATTTGATCCTGTGCCCGAGCCGAACTTGAACAGCATGCCCTCGGTCTTGGCAAGCGTCAGGATCGATTCCATCGAATCTTTGACGGAGTTGATGAAGCAGGCAGAGCATTGCGGCTGTTCTTCGACGCCGACATTGAACCAGACCGGACTGTTGAACGCCATGTGCTGGTTGACGAGCAGATACACGAGCTCGTTGTAGAAAATATCCGCGTCTTCCTGAGTCGCAAAATACCCGCCCTTGAGCCCCCACGTGTGATACGAACGCGCGACGCGCTCGATCAACTGCTTCACGCTGTGCTCCCGCTCCGATGTGCCCATCTGTCCGTGGAAGTACTTGGAGACCACCACGTTCGTGGCCGTCATCGACCACGATTTGGGGATTTCCACGTCCTTCTGTTCGAACACTTTCTGGCCGCGCTCATTCGTAATGACCGCCGTGCGCAGTTCCCATTCAACTTCGTCGAACGGGTGTACACCCGGTTTCGTGAAATACCGATGGAACGATAATCCGCGTCGTGCGGACGATGATTCAGTCTGCTCGCCCCCTTTCGGGGATTGAACGTGCGTCTCGAGCATGGAACCTCCGGTGGGAAGAGAGTGAGTTGATGGTAGGTTTTTTTTCACAGGCGTAAAAAATGCTCCAGCGACGGGAAAAAGAGCCTCCGTGCCACTGCCGGAGTACGGGCGGCTGAGACTCTCTGCTATACCGTCGTTTAGGTTTAAAAGGGAACAGGTGGAAGATGCATCAGATGTCGTGTCCCGGCCTGCTTCTCTACCTCATGAACTGAGCGTGGTGGGTTTTTCCGCACAAGGCCGCTTTTTGACGAACACAACTGACGGTGAATATAGCGGGTTGCGGCTCGTTTGTCAAGTTAAATTTGAACCTGAATTGCGTTCAAGCAGTACTTGAAACGTAAACTGACAGACTTCTCCCGTTCCCTCCACTCCCGGCCCGGCTGGCAAGTCCCGGTATTCCTTTGAAATTGAAATATTCATTTTCCACGCGCATTGCAACTCCCCTCCTTCGACAGTATTTTGGACCGACTTCGTTCCGAGCGTTTCTCCGGCCAGACCGCGGGGGACCGCCCGCCTCCACCTACGAACTTTCAGGGTCCCATGGCAGTCGCCGAGCACTTCACGACGATCATCGAGATGTTTGAGAAAGTGACCGCGCGTTTCGCCGGTGAGCAACGTCCGCTGTTCCTCCATAAGGTCGACGGAGCGTACCGAAGCATCGGCTTCATTGAGCACCATCGCCTCGTCCGAAGATTTGCCGGGGGCCTCGCTTCCCTGGGCATCACGCGCGGCGACCGGATCGCAATCATCGCGGAGAATCGTCCGGAGTGGGTCGTTGCCGACATGGCCATCGTAGGCCTGGGGGCAGTCGATGTTCCCGTCTATCCCACGCTGACGCCAAAACAGCTTGAGTTTATCTTCAACGACGCGGACGTCCGCGCCGTCATCGTCTCCAATCAGTTTCAGCTTGCGAAGATCATGAAGATCAAGGCCGACATCCGGTCCCTGAGACACGTCATCATCATGACCGAACGCGGCGTCGATGACAACGAAGCCCTCGGATATTCTCGAGTGTATCAGTTGGGAGACGCGTATGAACGTCTCCATCCGACGTTCTTCTCCGAATCCTCGGCCAAGGTCAAACCCGAGGACCTGTTGACCATCATCTACACCTCCGGCACGACAGGAAATCCGAAGGGCGTTATGCTGACGCATAGCAATATGGCCAGCAATATCGTAGCATCCGCGAGCGTCATCCCGTTCGGACCGACCGACGTCCTCCTTTCTTTCCTGCCGCTGTGCCATTCGTTCGAACGGATGGCGGGGTATTACACCGCGTTGTCGGTCGGTGCGACGATCGCCTATGCGGAGAGCATCGAGACCGTCCGGGACAATCTTCTCGAAGTGCGCCCAACGATCGTTACCACGGTCCCCCGGTTGTTCGAGCGGATCCACAGCCGGCTGATGAAGCAGATGGACAGCGCGCCCGCCGTTCGGCAACGATTGTTTCAATGGGCCGTTCGCGTGGGACGCGATTATGCCCGCGCTCGGCGCAAAGGGTCGATCCCGGCGGCATTGCGCGTTCAGCATGCGCTCGCGTCAAACCTCGTATACAGCAAAATCCGTGAAAGGACGGGGGGACGGATCCGCTTCTTCGTGTCTGGTGGGGCCGCGCTTCCCCGCGAGCTCGGCGAATTCTTTGAGGCTGTCGGCATAACGATCATTGAAGGCTATGGCCTGACGGAGACATCGCCGGTGCTGACCGTCAATCGCCTCGACGATTTCAAGTACGGAACGGTGGGGAAACCGATACCGGGAGTGGAGATTAAGATCGCTGAGGATGGGGAAATACTCGCCAAAGGCCCCAATATCATGCTGGGTTACTACAACAGCCCCAAAGCCACGGCAGAAGTGATTGACCGGGAAGGATGGTTTCACACGGGGGACATCGGAATGTTCGATTCCGAAGGGCATTTGATGATCACGGACCGAAAAAAGCACCTGTTCGTGAGCTCCGGGGGCAAAAACATTGCACCCCAGCCGATCGAGAACCTGTTCCTGCAGAGCAAATACATCGACCAGTTCGTCCTCATCGGCGATGGCCGCATGTTCTGCACCGCTCTCATCGTTCCTGAATTTGAGAATCTCCGTGAATTCTCACAGAAGAACGGGATCTCGTTCACAAGCGATTCTGACCTGATCGCCGAGTCGGACATCCGGAAGCTTTATCACGCAGAGATCGAGCGCCTGCAGAAGGACCTGCCGCATTACGAACGGGTCCGGAGGTTCGAGCTTCTCAGTCAAACGCTCACAGTGGAGAACGGCGAGATCACGCCGACGATGAAGGTAAAGAGGAAGGTGGTGGAGCAGAAATATGCGGGGCTGATAGAAAAGATGTATCAGGACGTAATTTAGGAAGAAACAAAACATTCCAAACCGGCCAAACACTCCAAATATGCCAAACGGGAGAGGCTACGGAATGTGAATTTCGCGGGCTCCACCGTTTGGCGCGTTTGCCCGCCCGCACGGACTTAAAGTCGTCTATACGGTCGGTCGGGGAAATTTGGAATGTTTGGAATGTTTTCCTCACTGTTCTCCTGCACTAACCATCCTCCTCCTGATCACTCTATCCGGCACCACCCAGGCATCCGGGTAGCCTTGCTCATGGACCTGGGAGAGCTTCTGGTTCGCCTCCAGACGCGTGTGAAAATCGCCCAGCCGCACCTTGTACACAGGCGGATCATAGACCACGTAGACAGTGTCCGTCCGAAACACCATCTGGGCGGCCAGTTTCCCCGCGGTCGCATCGTCGACGTTCGACGATGAGAGGATCTGGATCCGGAAGCCTAGAATCTGCTCTTCCTGAAGGACAAGGCTGTCGCGTGGGATGAGCAGTTCCTGCTGTCGCTGTTCTTCTTCGTGTACTTTGCGGACCACCTCGATCTCTTCATCAAAATCGGAGGGACGCAGGGTCGATTCGTAGTACGCGAGCGAGCGTTTTTGGCCTTCGCGAGTCTGGCTCCGACCGGATGCATCGGAGTCATCTCCGGCTGCACCGCCGGACGTTCCGCACCCCCCTGCCAGCAAAGCAGAACCGAGGGCCGTTATTACCGCTTTATGTAGGTTACCCAGCATTGCGCATACGACGTGGAATCGCTTCGAAGCAGACGGCGCCGAAGAGCCGACGCCTCCTTGCGGGTCTCAAATTTGCCGATACTGACGCGATAGAGCTTATCTTCAGCTTGAAAGTTGTTGAACACCGGGAGGGTTCCGAAGTGTTTTTTGACAAGTCGCTGCACGCCGAGGGCATTTGGAGCCCTGCCAAATGCCCCCACTTGCACCGTATACATGGCGTTTGGCGGTTTCACCAGCGATGCCGGCTTCTTGACCGGACGCGACCACCGGCGCACCGTCGCCGCCTTGACGGTATCCTGACTGCTGCGCACCCGCGGAACGACCCGGGACTCGTTGCCGGCAGTTGACGGGGAGACCGTTCGAACGGTCGATGTATCGACTGGCTGCGAAGGCGGTTCTACGGAGCGGAATGCTTCTGGCTCCGGCTGTGAGGCCCTATTGCTGCCGCCGGTTTCTTCCGAAGTTGAGCACCCGGCTGAAGCGATAATGACGACCAGACCGCAGATAAAAATCCGGAAGGGCGTGTTCACTCTGACTTCAATCGTAGTTCGTCAATGTGCTCGCAGACGCTGGTGTCCCGTGCCACAACATTCTCCATAGAAGATATCCACGAATTAACACGAATACTTTAGAAAACTGGAAACACGAATGGTCACGAATCACGATTCTCTATTCACTATTCTCTATTCACGCCATATTTTCCATTCGTGCCCCTTCGTGTATCGGCTCTTCCTAGTCTTAGAGGTCCTTCGTGGGCAATTTTTTACGCGCGCTTCACTGATGAGACTTCGTAAGCTCAGTTTCTAGTACGCCGCCGCTGCAGTTTCCATCGCCCCCGTGACGATCTTCACGCTCGCACTTGCCCCGATCCGGTCTGCGCCGCTGGCAATCAGGGCCTCCGCTTGCTCTTTTGTACGTACACCCCCCGAAGCCTTCACTCCCAGCGCGTCTCCAACAACCCGTCGCATAAGTGCAATATCCCCGACCGTAGCGCCGCCTTTGGCGAACCCCGTTGAGGTCTTGACGAAATCGGCTCCGGCCTTGACAGCAAGAATGCAGGCACGCACCTTTTCGTCGTCCGTTAACAGTCCTGTTTCAATGATCACCTTCACGACCGCGCCGCGGGCGTGTCCCACCTCGACGACCGCACGAATATCCGACTCAACATAGGCATAGTCGCCCGACTTCAGCATGCCGACATGAACGACCATGTCGAGCTCGCGGGCTCCATCGGCAAGTGCCTGTCGGGCCTCCGCCTCTTTTGTATGCGTTGTCGTGGCGCCAAGGGGAAATCCAATGACGGTACACACTTTAACGGACGAATCGCGAAGATGCTGGGCGCATGAGCGGACAAATGAAGGATTGATGCACACACTTGCAAAAGAGTACTGACGGGCTTCACGGCACAATTGCTCGATCTCAGCGACCGATGCATCCGGTTTGAGGAGCGTGTGATCGATCATGGAGGCGATGGCCGGGTCGAATCCGTCTGCCGGTACGCCCACGCCCGCTGTAACGCGCGCGGCTCCCGACCGTACAATGTTCACCACCCCCTCTTTATTATGTACAACACAGTGATGATCCGAGCAATATCCGTCGCTGCAACACGAACGGGCGTTCGTTTCTTTAAGGACTTCGTCGATCAGTCTGACGATCGTCTCCTTGTTGATGACGGGTTGATGGCTCATCGGCTGAAATATAGCAGAAATTGACTTTCCCTCCAAAAATCGTTAATTTTGAATGGATTTTGTGGATTTCTATTGACTGAACACGCCCAAATACCGGAAAACCTCAGTTCGAGGGAAGAAAGCGTTCTCAGGCACGTCGTCTACAACTTCATTCAGACGGCCATACCGGTGGGGTCCAGATTCATTTCCAAGAGATTCGAATCCCACCTGAGCCCCGCGACGATTCGGAACGTGATGTCCGACCTTGAGGAGGCGGGATTCCTCTCTCATCCTCATACCTCCGCAGGGCGGATCCCGACGGATATCGGCTACAGGTATTACGTCGATTACCTGATGGAGATTGAACAGCTCACGCAGCCGGATGAGACGACGATCAAGGACCAGTTGGCGGCCACGTCCGACCCGACGGAACTGCTCCGGGAAACTTCGAAGCTGTTAGCGAAGATCTCTCATCAGTTGAGCATTGTTACTGCTCCCCAGCTGAACTCGGGCGTGTTTGAAAAGCTCGAATTGGTGCCCCTGTCGAGCAGCAAGATCCTGGTCATCATTTCCTTCCGTTCCGGCGTTGTCCGAACGATCATGCTCGAAGTCGGTGCCGAGGTTCGGAGAAGCGTGCTGGACCAGATCGGCCGGCTGTTGAACGAGCGATTGGCCGGGCTGACGTTACAGCAGATCAGAGATTCGTTTGCCGATCGGTTCCGGGACGTGAAAAATGAGACGACGGGACTGATCCGACTGTTCATCGATTCCGTCGATCAGCTCTTCACGGAAACGAGAGACCGGGAGAAGCTCCATATCGGCGGTACGGCCAATATCATCGAACAGCCGGAGTTCGTCGACCCGAAGAAATTCCGGAGCGTTATCGAATTGGTCGAGAACGAGGAAATCATCGTCCATCTTTTGGAGCGACATGAGGACAACACCAAAAATGTTGTCGTCACCATCGGCAGGGAGAATCTCGACACGGCGGAAGAGTATAGTCTGATGACCGCAACCTACGACGTCAAAGGCGTAACGGGGCGTGTAGGTATTATCGGTCCGAAGCGGATGAATTACGCGAGAATGATCCCGCTTGTGGACTTCGTCGCGAAAACGATTGCTAATCTGTTGAAACACTAAAACATGGCTGAATCAGTCGACACGAACGACACCCCACAGAAACCCGGTCAGAATGCGCCGCAGCAAGAGCCTGTGCCGGTGGCCGCAACGCCACAGCCACCGGCTGAAGAGCCGACGCTCGAGCAGCAGCTTGCCCAGGTGAAAGACCTTTTCCTTCGAAAGGCGGCGGAATTCGAGAATTACAAGAAGCGGGTCGAGCAGGAATCCGCCACGGTCTTCCGGATGGCGAACGAAGGTCTTGTGCTTTCGATCCTCCCGATCGTCGACGACATCGAGCGTTCGCTCAAGGCCGTCAGGGACCGTCCCGACAACGACCCGTTCCGTCGCGGCCTGGAACTGATCCACCAGAAGCTCCAGAAAGTGTTGGAGATGCAGGGCGTCCGGCCGCTCGAACCCGTAAAGGAGTTTTCCGTCGATTTCCACGACGCGCTGATGCAGGTTCCCCGGCATGACGTTCCGCCGCACACCATCATAGAAGAAGTGGAGCGCGGATACACCATGAATGGCAAGGTGATTCGACATGCGAAGGTTGTCGTCTCCGCTGCCCCCCAGGCTGACGAATCTCCGACATCCGTGGACGATGATCACACCGAGACCGGGAGATCCTGAGCTCCGATGACCAAACGCGACTACTATGAGGTCCTCGGCGTCTCGCGCACCGCGTCCGAAGATGAGATCAAGAAGGCGTATCGCCAGCTGGCATTGAAGCTCCATCCGGACCGCAACCCGGGGAACAAGGAAGCCGAGGAGAAATTCAAGGAGGCCGCTGAGGCTTATGAAGTGCTCAGCGATCCCGACAAACGCCATCGGTACGATCAACTCGGCCACGAAGGGCTTCGCGGAACGAACTACCGCGACTTCACCAACGTCAACGACGTCTTCTCCGCCTTTGGCGATATTTTCGGTTCGTCGTTCGGCGGAACGATATTCGATGAGGTCTTCGGCGGCGGGCAACGCACCCGGCGGAGACAGCAGCATGGCCAGCCGGGCTCCGACCTGCGGATCCGCCTTCCGTTGACGCTGGAAGAGATCGCCACCGGCGTCGAAAAAAAATTGAAGGTCAAGCGTCAGAAGGCCTGTGATACCTGCCACGGCTCGGGCGCCCGCACGAGCTCGGGCCGTTCGACATGTCCTCAATGCAACGGTTCGGGCGAACTGCGACAGGTGTCCCGCTCGATGTTCGGCCAATTCGTGAACATCTCCACCTGCCCGATGTGCGAAGGCGAAGGAAGGATCGTGAAGGACCAGTGTCCCGCGTGCCGGGGCGAGGGCCGCCTCTCGGGGGAATCGACGATCAAAGTAACCGTGCCGGCGGGCGTCAGCGAAGGGAACTATATTCCGCTGCAGGGACAGGGGAATGCCGGACGTCGCGGCGGCCAGGCGGGCGATCTCATCGTCGTGATCGAGGAGGAAAAGCACCCGTATTTTCAGAGGAATGGCGACGACATCATCTACGACCTTATCATCAGTTTTCCCCAGGCCGTTTTGGGCAGCGACGTTGAGGTGCCGACGCTCAACGGCAAGGCGAGGCTGACGATCGACCCCGCGACGCCATCGGGGAGGATGTTGCGCATGCGCGAGCGGGGCATTCCGCATTTGAACAGTTACGGGAGCGGGGACCAGCTCGTCCGCGTCAACATCTGGGTGCCGAAACACCTCACGCCTCGCGAAAAAGAGTTGCTGAAGGAGCTGGCAAAGTCGGAGCACATCTCCCCGACCGAAGAAGAACGGAACGGGGACCGCTCATTTTTTGAAAAAGTGAAGGACGTCTTTTCCTGATCGGTATGTTCTCGAGGGTGGCCGATTGGCTGGCGCTCACGCCGACCGAGCGCCGTGTCATGCTGTTCCTGACGACAACGTTCGTCGTCGGCCTTGGATTGCGCCTGTTTCAGGAGTCGTTTGCTTCCCCTCCGATTTTTGATTACTCTGCCTCCGACAGTACGTTCGCCGCGCTCAGTGCGGCGGCGGATGCTGAAAAAGCCCCTGACGACACGTCGGCCGGGCCGGTCAATGTCAATACGGCTTCCAAAGAGCGCTTGATGTCCCTTCCCGGCATCGGCGCTGCCACGGCAGAACGGATTATCATGGAGCGGGAGGAACGCGGGCCGTTCCGTTCTGCGAACGACTTGCGGCGTGTGCGCGGCATCGGGGCCAAACGAATAGAACAACTCCGACCACTCGTAACCGTCGACTGACGCCTCATGTTTCGCTCCCCCCGTTATCTCGGCGTCTCTTTCCTCAAAGGCCGTATGCAGATCGCGGAGGTCGAACACGGTCGCGTTGTCCAATTGACGGCTCTCGTCGAGGGAGATTCGTCGACCGATTTTGTCGAAGCGGGCGTCAACCTCTCGCCTACCCATCCCCAGCTTGCCCGGTTCGTCGAGGAACTTCGTGCCCTCATCAAACGCCACAATCTCATCGCCGAGTCGATCTCGTTCGCGCTCCCTCCCGACCCGCTCTTCATCAATATTATTCCGGTCGATCGTGAACTCGTCGGCGCCAAGCTAAAGACGTACCTGGAGTGGGAGATGCGTCAGTATTTTCCGGACTCCGGGCCAAAAGATTTTATCGTAGGTTCGCACATTATCCCATCTTCCGACGGAGGCGCCGGACAGGCGTTCATGGTGGGTTTACGGCGCGGCATTGTGGAATTCGTCCAGCGCGCGGCGGCAGAATTGAAGCTCAAGATGCACCTCGTGGATGTCGACCAGTTCAGCACGGAAAAGACGGTCATCCTCAACTATCCCGAGATCCTCGAACACGAGATCGTCCTGTTCGGCCTGCGATTCGGCGGTCTGGATGCAAGCCTGATCCATGAAGGACAAATGACGGACTATCGCGCGTATGCGCTGGAGCCTTCGCAGAGCCCGAAGCGTTCTATCGTCGAGTATCTGCGTTATCTCAAAGACCGCGAGATCCCCACGCCGGCAGCCCTCATCCTCCACGGCATCGATATTTCACCCGCCCTCATCAAGGAATTGCGGGACGAGACGAAGATCAAGCAAACGGTTGCCTTGAACGCCGTCCGCAACCTCCCCGCTGCAAAAGGCGTCTACCCGCCGTTCCTGAAAGACAGTGCCCGCTTTGGCGCGGCCATCGGGCTTGCCCTCCGCGCATCATGAGGATCATCGCCGGCGAGTTCGGCGGACGCACGCTCCGTACGGTCAGAGATTTCACGATCCGTCCGACGACCGACCGGGCCAAGCAGGTGATCTTCGACGTTCTGGCGACGCGCGTGGCAATGGAGGAGAGTCGGACGCTCGACTTGTTTGCCGGAAGCGGAAGTCTGGGGCTTGAAGCGCTCAGCCGCGGCGTGCCGTCGGTGGTCTTTGTCGAGCAGGCACCGAAGTCTCTCGATGCCTTGCACACGAACATCAGAACGCTCGGAGTCGAAAAGCGGGTCAAGGTCGTCCGGGGAGATGTTTTCCGTTATCTCGCTTCCCCAGGCCGCTCGTTCGATCTGGTCTTCGCAGATCCCCCGTACAAGCTTGGGACCATCGGCTCGCTTGCGGATGTCATCGGCAGGTCCGGCGCCCTGCGACCCGGCGGCTGGCTGGTCATGGAGCACAGCACGGAAACGCCGGTGGAGCCCGACGCGACGCTGTTCACTGTGCTTCGCAAGCAGTTGGGGCAGACGATGGTGTTGATACTGCAGAAGAGAGATGGATGAAGCGGGAATAATGGAATGATGGAATGGAGATGCGGGATGAAGTTATAATGACCAATGTTCAAGTGCGATCGGGGTCAAGAACCAGGAAGAAGATTTGCCCACGAAGGACACTAAGGAATAATTCGTGCATTCCATTTTCTTAGTGTCATTAGTGGTCAATAAAAGTCTCTTACAGTGCCTTTCAGTATCAATTATTTCTTCGTGTTCTTCGTGGTGAACTCTTTTCTGAGCGCCATACGTCCGATATTCCGCAATCTGGAATCGACACTCGACAATTGAAAATTGACATTACCGCCGATCCCCCATGAAGATCGCCGTCTATCCCGGAACATTCGACCCGATCACGAACGGCCACCTGGACATTCTCGACCGGGCAGTCAAGCTCTTCGACAAGGTCGTCATCAGCGTTGCGCGCAATTCTTCCAAGAGCCCGCTGTTCACCGACGACGAACGATTGGCCCTGCTCCAGAAGGCGGTACGACAACACGCGAACGTCGAGATCGATTCGTTCCAAGGTCTCCTGGTCGATTACGCCCGAGCGAAAAAGGCTACGGCCATCGTCCGGGGTCTTCGGGTTATCTCCGATTTTGAGTATGAATTCCAGATGGCCCTGACAAATCGCCGTCTGCACGAGGAGGTCGAAACGGTCTTCCTGATGCCGAACGAGAAATACACCTACCTGAGCTCCAGCATTGTCCGCGAGATCGCGCGCCTCGGAGGCGATGTGAGCGACTTTGTGCCGAAGGTAGTGCTGGAGGCGCTGAAGAAGAAACTAAAGCCAAGTTAGAAGAATTTCCCACGAAGGAACACGAAGACTCCTGGGGACGCTGAAAATAAAATAACACGAATGACATTTTTTCGTGAACTTGGTGGGTGAATCTTTTAATCACGGCTGTCCGGCTTTTTCCCCGGACCATAGCTCCTGCTACTCCATACTCTAATAAGCTTTCCGCGGCATGCGCTCTCTGTCGAAAAAGATCGCCAACCTGTCCGAATCCCAAACGATGGCCCTCGCAGCCCGGGCGTCGCTCATGAAGGCGGATGGTATCGACGTCGTCAGTCTCACCGCCGGCGAGCCGGATTTTCCCACGCCGCAGTTGATCAAGAACGCAGCCATCGCCGCCATCAATGCAAATTTTACGAAGTACACGGCCAACCAGGGCATCTTCGAGCTTCGCGAGGCGATCTGTGCAAAGTTCCGGTACGACAACAAGATCAACTTCGAACCGTCGGAGATCCTCGTTTCGAGCGGCGCAAAACACTCCATCTACAACGCGCTCCAGGCCGTGTGCGACCGCGGCGATGAGATCGTCATCCCTGCGCCGTACTGGGTGAGCTATCCGGAAATGGCAAAGCTCGTCGACGCGAAAGCGGTCATTGTGCACACGTCGCCGAAGAACCAGTTTAAGATCACTCCTGCGCAGCTTCAAAAGGCGATTACAAA
>Ga0155966_1040_pt8 | contig 17475 bp, 19 predicted proteins | sample RifCSPlowO2_02_FD_107620 | JGI IMG/M metagenome (GOLD analysis project Ga0155966, IMG submission 107620) | Ignavibacteria bacterium RIFCSPLOWO2_02_FULL_55_14 | reverse complement strand
CCGGAAGAACGATGCTTTTGTGGTTGAGACGTCGGCCGGTACACGGAGAGCGAAATCGCTGGTCATCGCAACTGGAGGACTTTCGATACCGAAATTGGGTGCCACGGACCTGGGTTATCGGATCGCTCGTCAATTCGGCCTCAACTTGACGACACCGAAACCGGGCCTTGTTCCATTGACGATCGCGTCTTCCGGAGATGGGAGAAAGAAGGTCGGCGATCTTGCCGGCATCTCCGTTGACGCTCAGATCGAATGCAACGGAGCTTCGTTTCGGGAGAACATCCTTTTCACGCACCGCGGCATCAGCGGTCCGGCGGCGCTGCAGATCTCATCGTACTGGGAACGCGGGGCGGAGATCTCCGTAGACCTCATGCCCGGCAGGAGCTTGATGAAAGAAATCGCACCGTTCTCATCTCGATCGCTGCTGAACGCGTTGGACGTCTGCTTTCCAAGGCGATTTGCGGAGTGGTGGTTGGACGAGGAAGAAGCCGGCAGGAGTGTGCGGTCCATTGCTCCCGGCAGAATGCGGGAACTCGAGGAAGGGTTACATACATGGAAGCTCGTTCCTTCGGGAACCGAAGGATTCGGAAAGGCTGAAGTGACGGTGGGTGGTGTGGATACCCGGGAACTCTCCTCGAAGACGATGGAATCGCGGAAAGTACCGGGATTGTACTTTATAGGGGAAGTCGTGGATGTGACGGGTTGGCTGGGAGGATACAACTTTCAATGGGCATGGTCGAGCGGGTATTGCGCGGGGATGTCAGTGTAGAGCTTGGAGAGTAGGCAGTATGCACTCTGCAGTAAAGAGAAAGATCCTCGGGACACATCATTGCTGCTGAAAAACTGCGCAATGAAGAAAGCAAACCGGAAGACGAACACAGCGTGATCATGAAGGAATGGCGAGAAATTCTCTGATCGTGTTCATGAACGCTTTTGGATTGTCAACATGCACCCAATGTCCCGCATCCGGAATCGTTGAGACCTTCGCCCGCGGAAAGAGCTCTTGAATCTTCGTTATGTCTTCATCCAAAATATATCGCGACCGTGCCCCCCGAAGGAACAGCGCAGGTCCGGCATAAGGACGTGCCGCATCGATCTCCCGGTTCACTTCTTCGTAGCTCTGAAACACCGCATCAAGATTGAGTTTCCACTCGTACCCGCCGTTCTCGTTCGCCTTGAGGTTCTTCAAAATAAATTGTCGCGTCGCCCAGTTCGGGATCCGCGCTACGAGGGCGGCATCGACATCCTTCCGGAATTTTACCGTGGCGAGGTCGACGGAGCGCATGGCGTCGAAGATCTCATCATGTCCCGGTTTCATTGGTTTTGGGGCGATGTCGACGACCATGAGGCTCTCGACAAGCTCCGGGGAGTCGAGGGCCAGCATCATGGCCGTCTTTCCCCCCATGGAATGTCCAAGAATCGAGGCTCGTTCCATTCCCTTATCCCCCAAGAGTTCTCGGATATCTTCGACCATCGCTTGATACGTGAACATCGGATCGTGCGGCGACCTGCCGTGATTTCGCGCATCCGGGACAAGGATGCGGAGATGCGGTGAGAGGTCCTTTGCAACGGAATGCAGGTTGTCCGAAGATCCGAGCAGACCGTGCAGGATGACAAGCACGGGGCCATGTGTGCCGTAGGTATGGCAGGAGAGTTTCATGGGAAAGGCAAACTAGTCAGAGGAAAGCGGGGAAGCAAGATAGAGCGGAGTACGTAGGGAGTCCTTCGGCCCTTCGATAAACCCTCGGCCTGAGAATCCTCGTCGAGTCGCTCGGGTCGAAGGCTCAGGGTCGCCCTGAGCGCTTGCCGTGAGCCTTGTCGCACTTCGACTAAGCTCAGTGCGACCCCGAGTTCACCGAGGGGTCGAACGGCAGTCGAAGGGCGGCTCACTTCGTTCGCTCAGAGCACGTATGGACTATGGAGAGTAGGGAGGAACGGAAGGCTTGGGCAGTACTCAGAATTCAGTGCGGAGCAAGCTTTTGCACTATGCGACTAGCGCTCCGCGCCTTGCGCTTCGCGCTGGTATCCGCATTCCGCAATTTTACGTCATTCATACCGCAACGACTCAACGGGATCGACGCTCGCCGCTTTGCGGGCAGGGAAGAAACCGGCAACCAGTCCGATGAGTCCCAGGATCGCCACTGTAAAGATCATTGTGAACGTTGACAGGATTGGCTTTCCAAGGAATTGCATGGCTCCATCGTCCGACGGAAGCAGCCGGACAAGGCTGATAACACCCCAGGAAAAGAGAAGTCCGATCGTTCCGCCAATAAAAGCCAGGAGAAGCGCTTCAAATATGAACTGCCAAAGTATGAATGACCGTCTCGCCCCGACGGCCATTTTGATGCCAATCTCCCGCGTACGTTCCTTGACCACCACGTACATCACATTGGCAACGCCGACTCCGGCGATCAGCAGGGTCAGGAAGCCGACAGCAAACAGGAAGATCGAGACTCCCAAGCCGATTCGCCGGCTGATCTTTTCGTTTTCGATAAAGTCCCAAATGCGCAGCGCGCGCTCGTCCTTCGGGTCAAACCGGTACTTGCGCCCGAGCACCTCATACAGATCGTCTTTCACGGCCTTTTGCTGCTCGGGGTTGGCCGGCCGCACCACGATGCTATTGACATACGTATCGCCGTACGACGTACGGAAGGTCGAGTACGGCATGATCGCGCGCCGGGTATCGGGACCGTTATTCATCGACGTCTGGATCTTCTTTTGCATGATACCCACGACTGTGAACGGCACGTCGTCGACAAGGATCGACTTTCCGACAGGATCCTCGTCTTTGAAGATGTCCTTCGCAATGACCTCGCCCAGAAAGATCACGCGTCGTTGCTGGACGACGTCGACCTCGTTCAAAAATCGTCCGCCCCCCGATGGGAACATGCGGCGCATTTCTTCAAACGTGGCGTTCACTCCCTCGCATTCGGTCGTCGTTTGAAACTTGCCATACGCAAGGACGATGTTTTTCCGGTATTGCGGCGAGATCATGTCGATGCCCTGCACCGCCGTCCGCAGTATATGGACGTCATCCTCCACCATCCGGATACGCCGGCCCTTCGGAAGCCCTTCATACGCCAGCCCGGTCTCTCCGCCGTAGACGATCATAATGCGGTTGCCGGCGTTGAGCAAACCGTTCATCATTTGCGTGCTAAGCCCGTCACCGAACGACAACAACAGCACCACGGCGACCGTCCCCCATGTAATGGCCACAAGCGTCAAGAGCGCCCGCAGCCGGTGGGCTCTGAGGTCAAGGACAAATTCTTTGAGGAGCTCGAGCCACATGGGTCAGGACCTGAGACAATCGATGACGTCCAAATACGCCGCCCGCCGGGCCGGAAACAATCCGGCCGCAAGCCCTATCACGGTCAGGACGCTGACGGTGATGGCAACCACGCCCGCGGAGATGACGGGCGTTCCGACGAATTCTTTGATCGGGATATATTGCAGGCCCTGGACGATGCCCACAGCCATGAGGAAGCCGATGCCCGATCCGAGTCCGAGAATAAAGATCGTTTCCATGAAGAATTGAAAGACGATATTGCTGCGCTTCGCCCCCACGGCCCGCTTGATGCCTATCTCACGCACCCGCTCTTGAACGACGATGAACATGATATTGGCGACCCCCAGACCCGCCACGCCCAGCGTGAAACTTCCGATCAATCCCATGAAAATGTTGAAGCCCAGGAAGAAAAAGAAAATGAATTTGTCGAATCTGGTCGTGTCCCAGATCCACACCGCATCCTCGTCCGTCGGGTCGAACTTGTATCGCTTGCCGAGCGCGGCCCGGACCTCGTCGGCAGTCTCCTCGCCGTAGCGGGGATCGCGCGCCTGATAGATGATATTCGTCAGGTAGATCTGTCCGAAGATCGCGGAATACGTCGACGAAGGGATGTAGACGCGGTCTTGGTCGCGGGCATTGTACGATGAATTTTGCGTTTTCTTCTGCATCACGCCGACGACGGTGAACGGAACTTCGCCGACGAAAAAAGTGCGGCCCACGGCATCGGTCTCGCCGAACAGGAACTCCTTCACCTTATCGCCGATGAAAGCAACACGACGCCTGTGTTCGCGGTCCTTTTCATTGATGAACCGCCCCCCGGGGAGGGCGATAATATTGCGCATGTCGTCGTAGCCGGGATACACTCCCGCGACGAGCGGGTTGAGGATGTTCTCACCCATGCGGGCGGGGACGCGGCGCGAATACTCCGGGCTTGCCGCAACGACGCCGGGGACCTGGGAAAGGACGTAGGCAACGTCCTCTTCGATGAAGGAAATGCGCCTTCCCGTGCCGAATCCCTGCCACGGCTTGGTCGTCCGACCCGGCCATGTAATGCCGATGCTCTCGCCAATGCCGTGCATGTTGATCGACATCTGTCGCTTGAATCCGACGCCGAATGCCACGAGCACCGTGATCGCAACCGTTCCCCAGATGATGCCGAACATGGTGAGAAATGCGCGCAGCTTTTGGGCGCGGAGATCAATCAGGAATTCAGTGAAGATGGTGCGCAGCTGATCCATGGAGATTGTGGAATGCGGAGTGATCTAAGATGATCTATTGAAATTCTCGATGTTCGATTGACGAGTGTCGATTAGCTCTGCAGGCTTCTTCGCGCGGTCATCCGGCTTGCTGAAAAGATGGCGGTAAGCTTCTGTGCCTCCTTCAGAAGCGGTCGGGCAACATCCAATGGCGTGATGCCGGATTCTACAAGGATCTCCAACCAGTAAGAGCATTCATCCGATTCTTCTTCGCAGTAACCGATCTTCAGCACAAAGTCCTTCTTCGATCTCGCGCGACACGCCGACCTGTAATTCGCTCCAACGCTGCATCCTGAACGAACAAGCTGTCCTTGAATAACGCCGCACGTCCTCGTTTGAGGAAGAGTTTCACTAAATCGAATAATGTCAATAGTGAATGTCTTCGTACGGCGCTTGAGTTCATTTGCGTTCATGCCCCCCTCTGGTGAGATTGAATGCGTAGTTTTACATGGTGTTAGTCGACAATCGAAAATTGCCGATTGTCAATTACACCGTTATTCTATTTTCTTCACCGGCTTTTCATACACTTCTTCGCCTTCCGCAAGCCCGTTCAAGACTTCGACGTTTATCGCATCGCTCAACCCCGTCCTTATCAGTTTCTCTTCTTTCTCCAGGGCTCCTTTGGGAACCTGCACGAAAGCGCTGTCATTCCGGAACGTCACGACCCTCTCGGGGACGGCGAGCACGTCGGCCTTCCTTTGGATGATGATGTTTGCGTTGGCGGAATAGCCCGCGCGTAATGTCGACTTGCTGCCCGCAGGAATCAGGATCTCGATGGGGAACACAGTCGCATTCTCCTTCTTCTCGGCCTTCAGCCAAATCTTGCGGAGAGTTCCACGTACGGTATCGTTGGGTAATGCGCCAACTTTGATCTCGGTCTCCATTCCTTCTTTCATCTTTCCCACATCGATCTCGTCCACGGTCCCCTTAAAAATGAGGCGTTCCATATTCGCCATTTTCATCAGGACCGTCCCCTCCTGATACGTCGTCAATGGAGTCACGGGATCGCCGACTTCCACCGATCGGCTCAGGACGTACCCGTCGATCGGCGCTTTGATGATCGACTCGATCTGCGTGTCGTCGATTTTGACGCGGCCGCTTTCAATGAGGGCGAGACGCTCCTTCGTGATCTTCAGGCGAAGTTCCGACCCCTCATACAATTGAGTGAAATCCTCCCATTCCTTGTCGGAAATAAGGCCGGACTTGTGGAGCTGCTCCTTCCGCACCATCTCCTTCTTCACATTGTCCATCTCCACCTGGTTGAGTTGCACCTGGCGCTTTGCGTCAGCCAATTCCAGCGGCGTCGGGTCGGGCTTGACCTCAAGCAGAGGCTGCCCGGCCTTCACGTAGACTCCGACATCGGTAAAGATGCGGCTGACGACGCCGGAGATCTTGGATTTCACCGAGATCTCAAATTCAGGCTCGATCGTTCCCACGGCCAGGGCTTTGTCCACGATCGTCGCACGCTGCACCTTGACCTTGGCAAGCACTTCATCGCTGCCGGACGATGAGGTTCCGAGGAAGAAGTATGCGGTGCCGCCGACAACAACGACAGCGGCTCCGGAAAGCACAAGACGCTTTTTCATTTTTGGTCCCAAAGGCGTTTCGGTATTTGGAGGAATGAGAATGAGAGAATGTTAGATCGTGAGAACGGCTGTCGCGTCACATCGAACGGAGCCGGATATTCCCTTTCTCGCTCTTGATGCTGAGGTCCGGTCCCCCTCCGTTGACGTCCGTGCGAAAGCGTTCGTCGTCTCTGTTTCTGCGATCGCGATGTCGTTCAAGCGGAAAATTCGTATCCAAGTCGACGCGCCGCCCAAGGTCCGCTCGCAGGCTAAAGCCTTCCTTATCGGGTACGCGGACGACGATCGTTCCTTTGTATGTCTCGAACCGACTTGCACCGCCGATATCGGCGAATTCCACGTCGATGTCTCCTTTGTACGTCTCCAGGTCGACGGCGCCGTGATGATCTGTAACGGACAGTTCACCCTTGTACGATTCGAACTCAAGGTCTGAACGAAGGCCGGCGATCGTGCTTTCTGACTTGTAATCCTTCACCTTCAACTGTGCACGTGCAGGCATTTTGATCGTGTAGTGCACCATCGGCAGAGTCCCGTCGTCGCCGTCAAACAGGTCGAAGAAACTCCAGCTCTTGTCGACCATTCGGTAATCTGTCTTTATGCGAACGATGTCGTCGTCAGCATCAAAGCGGATGCGAGTGTCCTGCACCTTCTCTTCCTCGTGTCTCCTGTCATGTCCGTCGGAAACGATCCGGACATGGACCTCAACCTCCGGTTTGTCCCACGTGGAAACGTCGATCGACCCTTTGTACGTGTCAATGATGACCCGACCTTTGGCGGAAAGGGGGAAGACCTTTGACTCTTCACGGGAAGGCTGGGCAACAAGAACACATGGAAGGATACATAGAAGGAAACGACGAAGGAGCATGGATGTGGTCATGGCGGTCTCCGAGTGGGGCAAACTGCTTCGGTGTTACGGCAGATCCGGGGGTTGGTTGCGGACAAAGGGCCCGAAGTTGTTTGACTTCGGCGGTCGAGGAAAGGTTGTCGGAAGAGTTCGGTAAGGTTGGACCGTGTTGGAGGAAGGCGAAAAGCGAAGGGATTTCCGCAGGGAACAGCACCGTCCTCGTTGCCCCCAGCCGGGGACGGCACAGGTGCGATTATCAATCCCGAGAAATCAACGAATCGGTGAAGGTCCGTATCCGGTCGAGGTAATCCTTTCCACCAACCCAGAAGGTGTCGTTGTGTCCGGCTCCAGGGATCACATAGAATTCTTTTGGTTCCGGAGCTGCTTCGAACAACTTTCTTCCCAGCATGGGCGGAATGATCTCGTCATGCTCGCCATGGAGATGGAGGGAAGGGACATTGACCGTTCGGATTTTCGATTCCGAATCGAACGACGTCTTCATGACCCAACGCACGGGCAAGTAGGGATACACGGCTGCTGCCACATCATATGCGGACGTGAATGTCGCTTCTAGGATCAATCCGGCGGACGGGCGGTGGGTTGCGAGGTCTACAGCTACTGCCCCGCCAAGACTGCTCCCCCAGAGGAGGATCCGGTCCGCGGGAATTCCGAGCGAGCGAACGTGATCATAGGCGGCGCGTGCGTCGCGGTATACGCCGTCTTCAGAGGGATTTCCCTCGCTGCGGCCGTATCCCCGGTAATCGAAGGCAAAGACGGAAAGCCCTATGCTCTTCAGCAGACGCATGAGTTCGATTCGGTGCGAAACGTTGCCGGCATTTCCGTGGGACATGACAACGGTCATCCGGTCGGGCTCTGCAGGAGCATACCATGCGTGAAGCCGAACGCCGTCCTCCGTTGTGAAGAATTCGTCGCGGCCTCCGACGCGCGCAGGCAACTCTTCGTACGGCCCGTGAGGATACGGTGAGGGGAAGAAGATGAACCGGTCTTCGAAGATCATGATCAGGATGGTCCAGAATGCCAAGGCGGCCGCGGCGGCCACAAGAACGCGGCGAATGAAGATCAGGACGGCAATCCGTGCCGTTCCCGCCGAGGCAGTATGTGTCAAAGACGGCACGTACACTCGCAAAGAAGTGCTCGACCCTCAAGTAAACGGTCTGCCAATTCAATTGCAATCACATTGCCCGAGCCCGGAGCTGACTGACAACATTTTGCTTGAAGTTGGCAACAGCGGACGTCAATTCGATCAGCGGTCGGCCATCCGAAGATGTACCGGGAACGACGTCCACTCGGCCAATGAAGACCTCCATGTCGAATTCCCCCAACACCATATCGGCCATGAAAAACGCCGCCTGTTCGAGGGCTTCGGGATCGACATGTGGACGGCCTGTATAATAGAGAGTGAGATGAAGGTGATCTCGGTCGGCGACCGTCTGAAAACGAAGTTGTTCTGTCGTCAGTTCAAAACCGCAGCCGTCGAAGCTGAGGAAGTCCGCCTTGGGCTGTCGGAACTCCCGAATATCCCACCGGGGGAGGGATGGAGCGGTGGCGGCGAGGGCCATGACGGCCGGGAAGATTTCGAGTCGTCCGCCGGCGCTGACGGAGAACTCCCGGCGTCCGTTCGTGATCGGTCCGAATTCAAAGCAGAGACCTTCGTGGACCTTCTGCAATTGCGTAAAGAGCTCAATGAATATCGTTTCGATGTGCTCTTCAAATGCGAACAGTTCCGGTTCGTGGTCCTCGAACCAACGCCAGAACGTCTGAACGCTGTCGGATGCGATGGCAACCATGGTTGTTCCCTCCCTCGTAGAGCGGTGGTTGGTGTATGTTAAAGGGTGATGGGTGATGGGTAATGGGTGATAGGGTGGAGCTTTGTTAGTAATGAGTAATGCGTAATGAGTGATGGGGGGAAGTGCAAAATGTGGAATGCCGAGCGCAATGCGCAAAGCATAAGACTCTTAGTGCTATGCGCCGAGCGCCATGCGATATGTGCGTGCGCTATGCTCCGGACGCCATAAGCCGCGCGCCATGCGCTATGCGCTGTGCGAATTCACAGGCCTTGATTTCTTGTTCAGACGAAGTAAAGAATTGAAGCGTCAGACCACTGCCACGGGTCCGGCGTAGTACATCCCCTCACAGCGATAGGGTGAATGTAGAAGATGGGCTGGAGAATGTCAAGAGGAGGGAGAAGATTGCGGATTGGGGATTGAGGAGTGCGGATTGCGAGAGCGAACTCAGCTATAAGCATTCGACAATCGAGAAGCGCTTGTCTAAGGGCCAACTCGAAATGTTCTTGAAAATTCAGAGCGTTCATTCGCGTCGAACCAACTCCGAGTCCGATTGCAGAAGGAACAGACCGAGAGCATGACCGGGACTTCTACGAGAACACCAACCACGGTCGCCAGTGCCGCCCCCGAGCCGGGTCCGAACAATGCAATGGAAGTTGCGACTGCAAGCTCAAAGAAGTTGCTCGCTCCGATCAGTGCCCCCGGTGCAGCGACATTGTGCGGGACGCGGAATACCTTCATCAATCCATACGTTAATCCCGAATTGAAATACACCTGGATGAGGATCGGCACTGCGATCAGCAGTACATGGAACCAACGGTCGAGGATATTATCGGCCTGGAATGCAAAGATGAAGACCAACGTGGCCAGAAGCGCAAGGATGGTGACTGGATGGAAGAAGGCCAGATATCGGGACTCGAACCACTCGGCTCCTTTCCAGAGTATCAACATGATGCGGCTGACGGAGCCGAGTGCAAGGGGAATGACGATGAACACGCCGACGCTATACAGAAGCACAATGAAAGGAACTGTCAGCGTGCTGGCGCCGCTCACCAGCAGGCTGACGATCGGCGCGAACAAAATCAGCATAATGAGGTCATTGACCGCCACTTGCACAAGCGTGTACGCCGGATCTCCATCGGTGAGATACGACCATACAAAGACCATCGCTGTGCAAGGAGCGGCAGCTAGGATAATGACTCCGGCGGTGTATTGCTGTGCAAGCTCTTCTCCGATCAACGGAAGAAAGAGCCATTGAAAGAAGACCCATCCCAGGAGAGCCATCGAGAACGGCTTAACAAGCCAATTGACGACGAGCGTGATCGCAAGTCCTCTTGGCCGCTTTCGGACCTCGAGAATGCGGGTGAAGTCGATCTTGAGCATCATCGGATAGATCATCAGCCATATGAGGATCGCGATGGGGATGTTAATTTGGCTTCCTTCGCCGAATTCGAGCGACCGGACAATCTCGGTTGCTCCGGGGAAGACTCTTCCGATAATGATCCCAATGACCATGCAAAGCCCCACCCACACCGTGAGGTAGCGTTCAAAGAAATTCAGCCTTTTGGCCGAGGGTTCGTGCGCGACGAATTCGCTCATCACTTACTGGAGAAAAGGTATCTTGCAACGACTCCTGCGATGGCGCCGCCGACCAGAGGTCCAATCCAATAAAGAAGGGAATCCGACAGGAAGCCGCCCAGCAATGCAGGACCGAGATGTCGGGCCGGGTTCATTGCGGCCCCGGAAATGGGTCCGCCCGCCAGAACGCCGAAGACCACTGCAAAACCTATGAAGAGCCCACCCATGCGGGGAGCTTTTTGGTCGATTGCCGTGCCGAAGACTGTCAGGACAAGAAAGAAGGTCAGGACGACTTCAGCGATGAATCCCTGCATCCACGTACTATCGCGTCCGAGCATTGGCGTTCCCATCTGCACTGCGCCAAGCACGTCCGAGGGGACGGTTTGCTGGATCAGAACGGCTCCGACAATGGCGCCGAGACATTGGGCGATGACGTACTGCACCGCGTCTTTCGCGCCGATCTTTCCGCCGACGAATGCGCCGAGCGTCATTGCCGGATTGAGTTGACCTCCGCTTATTGAGAGAGCAATCGTGACCATGACGCCGATGGCAAGGCCATGAGCAAGCGCGATGCCCGTAATCCCAAGTTTGCCGCCCGTCATGTAATCGGCGGCGATCGATCCGACTCCGACGAAGATCAGCGTGAATGTGCCGATAAATTCTGCGACGAGTGCTTTATAGCTCATATTCGCTCCTGTGTGCAGGTGTTTGCTCTAATTCTCTGCTGAAAGAATAACCGCCAAGGACGCCAAGATCGCCCCGGCCTCGCCCGAGGCTCGGCCGAGGGCGGGCAAAGAACGCCAAGGCATATTGAAAAAAATGAGTTCGCAGCGCCAGAAAACTATGGAAAGTAGTGAGAAGGAGCAAGATTTGCGGCCATGCCTTGACTCATGCATAGTTGAGTCATTCAAAAATCGGAATGGACTGTAGTACGAAGGCCTTTTCAGTTGACATGTATGGGTCCGACGGTTTCTCGGATCCATGCCTCAATACGTATTTGTATTTGATTGCGAATGGCAATGGTCTCTCGCAGCTTTTCCTCGTGAGATCCTACGAGTTGTTCCGGGTCGGGAAAGCTCCAATGGAGACGCTTGGTGATGCCGGGGAAAATTGGGCAACGTTCGGCTGATGCTTCATCGCATACTGTGATGACATACGAGAAGATCTTGTCACCGAGATAGATATCGAAGACTTTCCGGGTCTGCTTCTTGGAAATATCGATTCCCATCTCTTTCATGGCCTCGACGGCGAGTGGATTGAGGGTCCCGGCCTCGAGACCGGCACTTTCCGCTTCGAATTTGTCGCCCGCAATGTGATTCAAAAGCGCTTCCGCCATTTGGCTGCGGGCGCTGTTGTGGACGCATACGAACAGGACTCTCACGTTAGGCATCTCATCACCTTTGTACCTTTGAGGCGTGAATTCGACGGCAATCTTCAAGCTGCCGTACACTCATTCGGGCCGATCAGCTACTATACGATCGAAGAGTAGATTTCTTCTTTATGCGTCGAACGATCGCATTCTCCGTCACAAATCCGACAACACATCTTCCTTCTTCGCGAAGACGCAATCGCTTATCGAGACTCTGTCGATCGGAGGCAAATTGTCCGCGAGACAAGAACTTATTCAGGAATTCAAATAGCGTCCGATTTTCCGATTCATGAATATTCAGAGAATAATATCCCCAGAGGCCTTTCTTCTCAACGTACACGACCCCTGCATTCTTGAGCACCGACAAATGCTTTGAGATGGTGTATTGAGGCAGGCCGAGTGCGTCCGCGATCTCGCATACGCACAGCGCATCCTTCGATTTGAGCAACAGGTTGAGGACGCGAAGTCGTTTGTCGTCAGCCAGCGTCTTGAGTATGTCACTCTCCAACTTCATGCTAATATATTCTCGCATTCTATAAGTCTATATGCCCTTATAGGCATACATTATACCTTGAAATCCGATTTGTTTCAAGCAATCAATGAGGTACGTAGTTGGAGAAATCCAACTCGTTTCAAAGCGCAGTATAGATGTAGTACACGCCCGCGAGAATCACCAGTCCTCCCGCCATGCGTTTTAGGTACGTCGCGCCTTTTGATCGTTCCGTCCACTTGAGATACTTCTGAACAGTTCCCGCAGTACCACCTGCGACGGCAATCACCGCGCAGTGCCCTGCCCCGAATGCGGCGACCAACGAGATTGCTCGGATGGGATTCGTCGTCGCCACGCTGAACACAACACCAAGCACCGGCGCCATGTAGGCAAACGTGCATGGACCGAGTCCGATCCCGAAAACGAGACCCAGGAGAAGCGCCCCTTTCCATCCCTTGGCGAAAGTTGATCGAGGAACTATTCCGTTCCATGAAAGTGTGATCACGTCCATGAAGTAGAGGCCGACGACAAAAAAGACGGCGGCGACAATGATATTTCCCCATGCCCCAACATCACCCATCATACGGCCCGCCGATGCGGTGATCGTTCCGATCAGTCCGATGGTGATGAGAATGCCAAGGGCAAACACGAGCGAGAGCGAGAACGGCCGCCTCGTTCCAGCCTGTCCCTGACTGCCGATATAGCCGATGACGAGGGGAATGCTCGAAAGATGACAAGGGCTGAGGAGGATGCTCGCAACGCCCCATCCCGCGGATGCCAAGAGGGCGATCTCAAAGCGTCCGTTCATCGACGTCGTGAGCCATGTGAAAAGAGACTCGATCATGCTCTAGCTCTTGACTCGCAGCTTCAATCCTTGACGCTGGAAGAGATCGTCGATCGCCTCTTCGGGAAAGAATCCCTCGTGACGGAAGAACTCTACGCCCTTGGCATCGAGGAACACCTGTGTCGGTATGAGGCGAACCTTGTGTAGCTGTGCGAAGTGGGCCTGTTCCTTTGTCCACACATCGTAGAAAATGACCTTCACCTGTTCGCCGTACTTTACTTCGATCGCTTTCATCACCGGCTGCATGGCCTTGCACGGAATGCAATTGACCGAGCCAAGTTCGATGAATGTCACAACTGGCTGTGCCGTCGGGACTGCAGCTTTTGGCTGGGACTTCGCCGCCTGTGATTGTGCCAAGGTGATCCCTGACGCGGAGAGCAGCAACATCGCGATGAGGCTCAGACTGTTGAGTGTTCGGTAGTTCATTGTCCTATTCCTTGAGCCATTCCAGTAGTTGTGAATCCTTAGGGACCGTCCCGACGCTCTTCAACTGGCCGTCGATGACCAGGCCCGGAGTCATCATGACGCCGTGGGAAATGATCTGCTCCAGGTCGGTGACTTTGACGACGCTGATATCGAGGGCGTGGGCCGCTTTGAGGTCTTGCAATCGTTGTTCGAGCACCTTGCACTTTGAACAGCCCGAGCCGAGGATGGCGACATTTTTCATGATGCGTGCTCAGATCACTTCGCCGAAGAGCCATCCGGCGAACACCGAGAGCACCATGATGGTCAGGATATACGCCGGCGCCTGCTTCTTTCCCATGACCTTGAAGAGCACGATCATGCTTGGCAGGCTCAGGGCGTTGCCCGTCAGAAAGAGTGTGAGGGCCGGGCCTCGGCCCATCCCCAGTCCCATGAGTTTCTGAATGATCGGGACCTCGGTGAGTGTCGCGAAGTACATGAAGGCGCCGAATGTAGAGGCGATGACGTTCGCCAGGAGGGAATTCTGGCCGACGAGGGAGGTGACGACCTCCTGCGGAACCACCACTTCAATGATCCCGGCGACGAACACGCCCACAAAGAGATACGGCAGGATCTTCTTCGTGAGGTCCCAGGTCTCGGTCAGCCACGCCAGGTTGTGCTCTTTCTGGAACTTGAAAAACACGATACCGAGCAGCACTGCGATAATGGCGATGATGAGGATCGCCTTAAACAGGGGGTCGATAGACAATCCGAAAAGCACGAGGATCGCAAGTTGCAGGAGAAAGAACAAGAGGATGAGCGTGTTTGAGTATTCGACGTCACTTCCCAATCCGGTCGCAAAGGCTCCATTGGCATTGTTCCGGTCGTGCTCTTTGAACAGGAATGCCATGAAGAGTCCTGCAACCACCGAGATTACCATGGCGGCGATCAGTCGGCTGATCGCGAAATCCCATCCCAACACACTTCCAGTCAACAGAATCGCAGTGATGTTGATGGCCGGACCGGTGAACAGGAATGCGACGGCCGGTCCGATACCTGCGCCGCGCTTGTAGATGCCCGTGAACAGGGGAAGGATGGTGCACGAACAGACGGCGAGGATCCCGCCCGAGACGCTGGCGATGGGGTAGGCGATGTACTTCTTCGTCGTTGGACCGAGCAGCTGCAGGACGGCCTCTTTTTTCACATACACGGCGATCGTTCCGGCGATAAAGAAGGCCGGGACCAGACACGTGAGGACGTGAAGCCGGGCATATTCATGCAGCAGCGACAGGCCTGCGGAAATCGAGGCCAACACGATGGGGGCATCGATCGGAGCGAAATAGAAAATGGCAAACGCGACGGCGAGCAACGCGAACTTCATCCATTCTTTCATTTCAGTTCACCTGGATGCGTGCCGCGACAAGTTCTTTGATCTTCTCAACGGTCGGCACGCCTCCTTGCCATACCACGGTTTCGTCGATCACGAGCCCCGGAGTTCGCATGATGCCGTATGAAATGATACCGTCAAGGTCCACGATCTTTTCGACGTGAGCTTCAACGTGCAGTTGTTCAAGTGCTTCGAGTGTTCTGCGTTCGAGCGTCTTGCAGTTCATGCATCCAGGACCAAGTACCTTGATGGTCATCGTCGTTTCCTTCGTTGGTGAGAATTCGTCAAGCTTGCTCCAAGACTCCCGCCCGTTCTTCGATGCCGTGCTTCGCAACAGCGAGTGCCAGGTCCACGAGCTTGAATACTCGTTCGTCGGTGACCCTGAAATTTACCCGCAGGCCTTCTTTCCACGAAACAAGAATGCCCGCTTGAACCAGGATCTTGAGATGCCGCGAGAGGTTGGATTGCTCAAGGTCGAGCGCCGGCGCGAGCTCACAGTTGCACCTAACATCTTTGCGCAGGTATTCAAGGATCCTGATACGATTGGGATGAGAAAGTGCCGCAAGGATCTCTGCTTCGAGGTCCGCAGGTGAGCGTTGTCCGGTCATCGTCGTTGTTCGATCCTCATGAGTGTATGAGCGTATACTCATAGAGTGTGCCATCGAATGATCGTGCGATTCGAGCGGGTTTTGTCGTACGTCGGTTGTCTTATTGCTAGGATTGAGAATTCATTTATCAGGTGTGCGAGATTCTTGTTTGCGGGAAAAATAAAAACCCCGGCTTGAGACCGGGGTAGGAGGGAAAACTTACAATGATGTCAGTTGCAAGCGTCTAAGTTTATGAAGCAACATGCTTGCGAATCATCGACGAGGACCCGTCCTCCAGCAAAGGACAAGCGTGAAACAAAGAGCCAATCAGCAACAAAAAAGCCCCCGGTTTCCCAGAGGCCTTCTTCTTTCTCAATACTCCATACTGCACAGTCCCTTCTGGTACTTCAGGTCCCAGCCGAATAATCCGACTGCCCCTCGACCCCTCGGCTCGCTGCGCTCGCTCGGGGTGACTCCCTTCGGTCGCTCGGGGCAAGATACTGCCTGCTTATGTGCCTGCAGAATAATCCGATTGATATCTCACCTGTTCCATCGTCAGCCTGTCGATCTTGTATCCCATCGTCGCAAGTTTGATGCCTGCGATTTCCTGGTCTTGCTGGGTGGAGATGTCGTACACTTTGTTTTCCAGTTTCTGTCCTTTGTGATGGAATTCCGCAAGTCGGAGCTGAGAGAGAAACTGGTTCGCGAACGACATATCCATGACCTCCGAAGGATGTCCTTCAGCGGCCGCAAGGTTTACAAGGCGTCCTTGCGCAAGGACGTAGATCCGTCGCCCATCCTTCATCAGGTACTCTTCATTGTCCGAACGGACGGTCCTGACACGCTTTTTCATTTTTGCGAGGTGCTTGAGGTTGATCTCGCAATCGTAATGTCCGGTGTTGCAGACGATCGCGCCGTCTTTCATGACCTTGAAATGCCTGTCGACGATGACGTCTTTCACGCCTGTGGCTGTTACAAAGATGTCGCCCACCTTTGCCGCCTCGTCCATGGTCATGACGCGGAATCCCTCGAGCGTCGCCTTCAGCGCGGCCGTTGGCTTGACCTCCGTGACGATCACGTTCGCCCCAAGGCCCTTTGCGCGAATCGCCACGCCCTTGCCGCAATGGCCAAACCCGGCAACTACAAAGTTCTTTCCGGCAAGCAGAACGCTTGTTGCCCGGAGAATGCCATCGAGCGTCGATTGTCCCGTGCCATAGACATTGTCAAAATCCCACTTCGTTTCAGCATCGTTGACGGCGATGACGGGATACTTCAGCGCCCCGTCCTTTGCCATGGCGCGCAATCGATGAACGCCCGTCGTTGTTTCTTCCGTACCGCCGATGACAGTGGGGATAAGCTCCTGGTGTTTGTTGTGAACTGTAAAGATGAGATCTGCCCCGTCGTCCAGCGTAAGGTTCGGCTTGAACTTGAGCGACTCCTCGATGCACCAGTAGAATTCGTCGACATTCATTCCGTGCCACGCGTAGATGGAGATCCCCTGCGCTGCAAGGGCGGCGGCGATGTCATCCTGCGTCGAGAGCGGATTGCAGCCGCTCCAGGAGACCTCGGCGCCGGCCTCCACGAAGGTCTTCACGAGGACAGCTGTTTCTTTCGTCACATGGAGGCAGCCGGCGATTCGATAGCCCTTCAACGGCTTCGTCTTCCGGTACTTTTCCCGGAGCGCCATCATGACGGGCATGCGCGATTCGGCCCATTCGATGCGCAGCTTACCGGCGGCAGCGAGGGAGAGGTCTTTGACTTTGTAAAGGTTCGACTTTGAGTCCATAGTATGTCAGATGTCAGTAATGGGTGATGAGTAATGAGTAATAAGGGAAGAGGGAAGAGGTGAAGATCGAATCGTCAGCTTCTCTTCCTCATTCTCCGATTGAGTTTTTCATAAGATATTTGATGTATCCGTCGATCAACCTTCTAACATGCAACGCTTGTGAAGTCAGGTACGCGTGTTTTTCTTCATCGATATACGATTCATCGAGGCAGATATTCAAATCATCCACTAATTCTTCAAGCGACCCTCGCGCAATGC
>Ga0155966_1116_pt5 | contig 18401 bp, 14 predicted proteins | sample RifCSPlowO2_02_FD_107620 | JGI IMG/M metagenome (GOLD analysis project Ga0155966, IMG submission 107620) | Ignavibacteria bacterium RIFCSPLOWO2_02_FULL_55_14 | reverse complement strand
GGCTGCGCGATACTCCTCCTGAAGCATCTTCGTGATCGGTCCCATCGTCCCCGTGCCAATGACCCGGTGATCGATCTCACGCAAGCCGATGCACTCCGCCGCGGTCCCGCAAACAAAGACCTCGTCCGCCGTGTACAACTGGTCCCGCGAAACGGGGGCTTCCACCACCTCAATCCCCCTGTCGTGTGCGAGGGACACAATCGAATCGCGTGTGATGCCTTCCAGCACGGGGGCAAGGTCCGGCGTCACAATTCGTCCCCTTTTCACGATGAACAGGTTCTCGCCTGTACATTCTGCGACGTAGCCCTGAGGTTCCAGCAGAATAGCTTCATCAAAACCCAGCCGGACCGATTCCGTCTTCGCCAAGAAACTGTTCGCGTAGTTCCCGGTGATCTTCGCCTTGGTCATCGCAACATTGGGATGGTGCCGCGTGAACGAAGAGATGTTGGCTCTCACTCCCCGCTCGAGCGCCTCGGATCCCAGGTAATTCGTCCACTCCCACGCTGCAATGCCGACCGCCGCCCTGCCGCCGTCGATGTTCAAATTCCATCCCCCTCCGGCAAGGTAGATCAACGGTCTGATGTAGCATTCCGTAAATCCGTTCGTGCGAACTGTGAGTCTGACCGCATCCACGAGATCGTCGACGGAATAAGGAAGCGACCGAAAACCGAGCACTCGTGCAGATTGGACCAGGCGTTCGATATGATCGTACAGCCGGAAGACGGCTGGACCCTCTTTCGTGGAATAGCAGCGAATCCCTTCGAAGGCTCCTACGCCGTAATGAAGTGCGGGAGTGAGAAAGTGGAGCGTGGCCCGCTCGTACGGGAGCAGTTCTCCGTCCATCCAGATGTACCGCGAATGCATGCTCATGAATTTTCCTTTACCGAAATGTGAGTTCCTGTAAGCCGACCGACCCGGTCAACGATCGAGTTGGTCATTTCCTTCGTTGTTCTCGTTCCACCGATATCCGATGTCCGATCGCCGCCTGCAAGCGCAGCCGAAACCGCCGATTCCACGGCGGACGCTTCCGCCTCAAGCCCGAGTGAATACCTGAGCAGCATAGCCGCACTCAGGATTGCTCCCACTGGATTCGCCTTTCCGGTTCCGGCGATATCCGGCGCAGATCCGTGGATCGGTTCGTAGAGTCCGGGACCGGATTCGCCGAGCGACGCCGACGGAAGGAGCCCGATCGACCCCGCCAGGACCGCCGCTTCGTCCGTCAGAATGTCCCCGAACATATTCTCCGTGACAATCACGTCGAACCTGGAGGGAGTCAGTATCAACTGCATGGCCGCCGAGTCGACGAGCAGATGTTCGAGCGCTACGCCCGGAAATTCCGGACGCACCCCCTCCACAGTTTCCCTCCATAGACGTGACGTCTCGAGTACGTTCGCTTTGTCGACGGACGTGAGCTTGTTCCGCCGCTGCGAGGCCAAACGGAATCCCAACCGTACGATCCGTTCGATCTCGACTTCGTCGTACTGCATCGTATCGACGGCTCGTACTCGGCCGCGCTCATGCACACGCCCCTTAGGCCTTCCGAAATAAATCCCGCCCGTCAATTCCCGAACGACAAGCATATCTACGCCGCGAAGAAGTTCCGGTTTGAGCGGAGATGCCTCGGACAATGCGGCAAATGGTTTCACAGGGCGCAGGTTCGCAAACACGCCAAGCCCTTTGCGAAGCGCCAGCAATCCCTGTTCTGGCCGGACTGCGGATTTTGGGCTCTCCCACATCGGCCCGCCAACGGCGCCAAGGAGAACCGCATCCGAAGCCCTGCACGCATCGAGGCACTCCTGCGTCAGCGCCGTTCCGTGCTCATCAATGGAACGTCCGCCGATTGAGTGCTCCGCAAAGGCAAACGCGTGTCCGTACTCGCGGGCCACAGCCTCGAGAACCTCCACTGCGGCCGCAGTGACGTCCGGTCCGACCCCGTCTCCGGGCAGAACGACTATGTTCGCTTTCATGCAGCAACCTCACCGGGGGGCGATTCATGCCGTCGCTCGAAATTTTCGATCTCTTTGGCAAAACTCAGAATGTATCCGAGCTCGTCGACGCCATCCAGAAGCGACCGTTTCGAGAAGCCATCCAGAGGGAAGCGGACTTCAAATCCGTCTGGCAGTCGCACAGTCTGCGAAGCGAGGTCGACAGCGACCTCGGCCTCCGGATGAAGCGCAAGAAGATTCACCAGGCGTGCATGCGTTTCGGCATCGACAACAACCGGTAGCAAGGAGTTCTTCAGCGCATTGTTTCTGAAGATGTCCGCAAACGATGCGCTGATGATTGCGCGAAATCCGGCTGTCTTCAGCGCCCACGGCGCATGTTCGCGGGATGAACCGCAGCCAAAATTCTCTCCTGTCAGCAGCACGCTTGCTCCCGAGTTTTCCGGTTTGTTTAGGGGAAAATCCGGGTCGGGCGATCCGTCCGGTTTGCGACGCAGATCGGCAAACAGTCCTTCCCCGAGGCCTTGCTTGTCGGTGACCTTGAGATACCGCGCAGGAATGATCTGGTCGGTGTCAATGTCCGAATGCGGCAGATAGACAATGCGTGAAGAGAACGGGGGAAAGGAACTCATGAGTTCACCATTTCACGAACGTCGACGATCTTGCCCGCAATGGCCGCCGCCGCCGCGGTCAGGGGTGAGGCAAGGAACGTTCGCCCCCCTTTTCCTTGCCGGCCCTCGAAATTGCGGTTGCTTGTGCTGACCGCGTATTGACCCGGTTCAAGCTGATCTCCGTTCATGGCAATGCACATCGAGCAGCCCGATTCCCGCCATTCGGCCCCTGCTGAGATGAATACGCGGTCCAGCCCTTCGGCTTCCGCCTGCCGCTTCACTTCTTGTGAACCGGGAACGACAAGCATGCGCACGGTCGGCGCTACTTTCTTATGCTTTATGATTCCGGCTGCAAGGCGGAGGTCCGAAAGTCGCGAATTCGTACAGCTGCCGATGAACACGACATCGACCGGCTGTCCAAGCAAACGCTGACCGGGCTTCAATCCCATGTAGGCGAGCGATTTTTTCAATCCTTCTTTCATCGCGCCGTCATCGGTCCGGTCGGGATCGGGGACAACGCCGGTCACAGGAATTCCCATGCCGGGATTCGTGCCGTAAGTGATCATCGGTTGCAGTGCGCAGGCATCGAGCGTGACCGACGCATCGTACCCAGCCCCCTCATCGCTCGAAAGACGGCGCCAGCGGTCGACGGCCCGATCCCATGCGGGTCCGGCGGGTGCATACGGTCTGCCGTTCAGGTATTCGATTGTGGTATCGTCGGGTCCGACCATGCCCGCACGGGCTCCCCCTTCGATCGACATGTTGCAGATCGTCATGCGCTCTTCCATCGAAAGCATCCGCACCGCGGAACCGGTGTATTCAAAGACATGTCCCGCACCGCCGCTCACACCGATCTTCGACAGGAGGGCAAGGATAACGTCCTTTGCCGCAACGCCGGGACCCAGCCTCCCCTCGATGCGGACTTCAAACGTCTTTGGTCTGCGTTGAAGCACGCACTGAGACGCAAGCACATGCTCGACCTCGCTCGTCCCAATACCGAACGCGAGGGCCCCGAACGCTCCGTGAGTGGAGGTATGGCTGTCGCCGCACACAATCGTCATGCCGGGTTGCGTCAGTCCCAGCTCCGGACCGATCACATGTACAATTCCACGCTGAGGACTGGACAGGCCGAACAATTTCACGCCGAATGCTGCGGCGTTTTCTTCCATGTGTCGTATTTGGTTCGCCGCCTCCTTATCGGCCGCCTGGAGTCCGGAAGCAATCGTCGGTATGCTGTGATCGACCGTTGCGACCGTTCGGTCTGGGCAACGAACCCTTAGTCCCCGGGTACGCAAGCCGGTGAATGCTTGCGGGGATGTGACCTCGTGGACCAAATGGAGGTCCACATACATGAGACTTGGCGCCCCATCTTCCTGAACGACGACATGCTCGTCCCAGATCTTCGCAAAGAGTGTTTGTGGGGAATTCATACTGCGGTGGCAGTTGCCGATACGTGTTCCGATCTCGACTGGCCGTTCTTTCGCTTCTGAGCCACGAGCGCCCGGTTGAGCGCTTCGAGGTATGCCGTTGCGCTCCCTGTTACGACATCCGTACTGATCGCTCGTCCGGTGTGTACTACTCCGCCAAAGTCCACGCGCACCGACACTTCTCCCATGGCGTCCCTGCCCGCGCTAACGGATGTGATCTTGTACTCCATCAGCATGCCGGCAACTCCCGTCAACCGTTCGATGGCCTTGTACAGCGCATCCACTGGCCCGTCCCCCGTTGCCGAATCGGCCAATTTCCGTCCGCCGTAGCGGAGTGCGACGGTGGCCGTGGGCATCATGTTCGTTCCGCTGCTCACTTGTATGCCGTCCAAATGGTAGAGCTCGCTGTGGTCGACATCCCGTACATCCAGGAGAGCAATGAGGTCCTCGTCGAACACTTCTTTCTTCCTGTCCGCGAGGTTACACACCATGCCGTACACTCGGTCAAGGTCGGCCTGCGACAAATCATATCCGAGTTCGGTGCACCGTTGCTTCACCGCATGGCGCCCGGAATGTTTTCCGAGCACCAGGATGCTGTGACGAATGCCGACCGATTGCGGCGTCATGATCTCGTATGTCATCGCATTCTTCAGCATGCCGTCCTGATGGATGCCGGCTTCATGCGAAAAGGCGTTCGCGCCGACGATGGCCTTGTTCCGCTGGACTTGCATTCCCGTGAGTTCGCTCAGAAGTTTGCTGGATGCGTAGATCTCTTCCGTGTTCACGGACGTGACGGTTTTATACGCATCTTTCCTCGTCCGGAGCGCCATGATGAGCTCTTCCAGGGCGGCATTGCCCGCCCGTTCACCGATGCCGTTGACCGTGCATTCAACCTGCAGGACACCGTTCTCGATCGCGGCCAGTGAATTCGCCACCGCCAATCCGAGGTCATTGTGGCAGTGCGCGCTGAGAATGATTCCGCAGGTCTCCGGGACTGCATTGCGCACAGCCCTGAACATTGCCCCATAGCCGGCCGGCGTTGCGTACCCGACGGTGTCGGGCAGATTGATCACGGTCGCTCCCGCCCCAATCGCCGTCCGAATGACCTCGGAAAGGAACACGAGGTCGCTCCGTGACGCATCCTCGCAGGAGAATTCCACATCGCTGCACAGCGACCTCGCGTAACGAACGGTGTCGAGCGTGTCCGCGAGGACCTGCGATCGGGTCTTGTTCAGCTTATGCTTCATGTGAATGTCCGACGTCGCAATAAAGACATGGATCCGCGGTTGCACGGCGTCGCGGATCGCTTCCCACGCCCTGTCGATATCGCTGCGAAGAGCACGCGCCAGCGCGGCCACACTTCGCTGCCGAATCGTTCGCGCGACACTCCGGACGGCTTCGAAATCGCCCTGAGACGCCACGGGAAAACCGGCTTCAATGACGTCGACGCCCAGCTCTTCGAGTTTCCGGGCCATCCGAACCTTTTCCTCAAGGTTCATGGAGCAGCCCGGCGACTGTTCGCCGTCACGCAAGGTGGTGTCAAAAATGTGGAGTCGCTTTTCCATGTGCCCTCCCGGCATCGTCGCTTCTCGTTGGCATACAGTTGCTCGCGGTGCTCATCGCGCGGCCTTTTTCCCAGAACGGGACGGTGTGCGCCTGCGCGCGGCCGCGGACTTTCTCTCGTTTCGTGCACTGCTCTTGGCAGTCGAAACCTTCCGGCGATCCGCTGGACGTGTGCCGCCCGAAGTCTTTACCCAATTCTCCGGCCGAAGACTCCTGACCGCCGCTCCTGCTCTCCACATCTCCGAATTCTTCCATTCGTCCAATTCTCTCTGAAGACGGTCGCGGTAATCTGGGGCGCTGCACGATTCCAGCACCCGACGGGTTTCTCTTCCTTCCTTCACGCTCTTATACAGTTCGTCGAAGAGCGGCTTTACGGCCGCTTCAAATCGTCTGGACCAGTCGAGCGCACCCCGTTGCGCAGTCGTGCTGCACGCGGCGAACATCCAGTCCATTCCATTCCTGCCGACCAACGGATACAGGCTCTGCGTCGCTTCTTCCACAGTCTCATTGAATGCCTCGCTGGGCGAATGGCCTTTCGACCGAAGCGTGTCGTATTGGGCCTTCATGATGCCCGCAATGGCTCCCATAAGCACTCCACGCTCTCCTGTAAGGTCGCTGAAGACTTCATTCTCAAATGTTGTCGGGAACAGATATCCCGACCCCACGGCGAAACCGAGTGCAAGGGCGCGATCGCGAGCCCTTCCCGTTGCATCCTGATGCACTGCGAAGCTGGCATTGATCCCGCTTCCCGCCAGAAAATTCGAACGAACGGTGCGACCAGCCCCTTTGGGCGCGACAAGTATAACGTCCACGTCCGGAGGAGGGACGACGCCCGTCTGTTCTTTGAACACCACCGAGAATCCGTGTGAGAATGAAAGCGCCTGTCCCTTTCGCAACAAGGAATTGACAAGGGGCCACTGCTCCTTCTGGCCTGCATCCGACAGAAGATATTCAACGATCGAGGCCCGCCGAACCACCTCGCCGATATCGGAGAACAACGTTTTCCCTTCCTTCCAACCGTCGCGTATCGCATCGGCCCATCCCTTCCCTCCTTTCCGTTGACCGATGATCACCCGAACGCCATTGTCGCGGAGGTTCAGCGACTGTCCGTATCCCTGCGGCCCGTATCCGATAATGCCGATGGTCTCGTTCGCCAGAACGCTTCGGGCCTTTGCGAGTGAAAATTCTCCACGCGTTACTACGTTCTCTTGTACGCCGCCGAAATCGATGAGTGCCATGGCTGAGTATGTCCTTGTGGATGTGAGATGTGAGCCGTGAGTAGTGAGTCGCGTGAAGTGGTCAAACCTCTCCCTGGAACTCGCGTTTTAGTGCTACGCGTCCGGTACGCGCGATCTCTTTTACGACGAACGGTTTTAGCATCTTGATGATCGCGTCGACTTTCAGTTGACCTCCGGTGGCTTCGAGGGTCACAGTCTTCGGACTGATATCGACAACTTTTGCGCGAAAGATCTCCGCGATCTGCATGATCTCAGACCGAGTTCCCTCCGTCGCCTGTACTTTCACGAGGACGAGTTCCCGCTCGACAAAACTGTCGAAAGTCAGGTCAACGACCTTGATCGTGTCGACAAGCTTGTTCAACTGCTTGATGATCTGCTCCAGCACCTTGTCCTCGCCGCGAGTGACGATCGTCATTCGTGAAACTCCCTCAAGCTCCGTCGGACCGACTGTGATGCTGTCCATGTTGTATCCTTTGGCGGAAAACATCCCTGCAACGCGCATGAAGGCGCCGAAGCGATTTTCCAGGAGCACCGCGATCGTATGCTTCTTGACGGTTCGTTCTGCCATTGTTAGCGCCTCTGCGGCCGCGATAGCCTGTGCCATATTCATCTCTCGTGCAATTGGAATGTGGTCGATCAACCTTTTTCGACGATCACAAGACGCTCTGTGACATCTTCATGATGTTTGTCGGAACCCGCATCGCCGTCGGGAACGTCCATCATTTCACGAACGGTCTGTCCCGACGGGATCATTGGATAGACGTTATCTTCTTTCTCCACCAGGAATTCGACGACAATCGGACCTTCGTCATGGTCCAAAGCCCGTCGAAGAACAGCGTCCACGTCGTCTGTGACCGTTGCGCGCAGGCCGCACGCTCCATGCGCTTCCGCGAGCTTCACAAAATCCGGACTTGTCATCTCGACCTGCGAGTACCGCCGCCGCCAGAAGAGTTCTTGCCATTGGCGTACCATGCCGAGGAATCCATTGTTGATGATGAAAATCTTGACGGGAAGTTTGTTGGCAACCATTGTCGTCAATTCCTGAAAGTTCATTTGAACGCCGCCGTCGCCGCTGATCGACACGACAGGCAGATCGGAGCGCCCAAAAGCGGCTCCCATGGCGGCCGGGAGGGAAAATCCCATCGTTCCAAGCCCGCCGGAGGTGATATGGGAACGGGGATGGATGAAGGTGAAGAATTGGGCGGTCCACATTTGATGTTGCCCGACGTCTGACACGACGATTGCGTTGCCCCCCGTTAGTTCGCCGAGTCGCTGAATGACATACTGAGCCCTGATCCCTCGGCCGTTCCGGTATCTGAGAGGGTGCTCTTTTTTCCATTGGCTGATCGTCGAGAGCCAGTCCTTCGTGTCGGCCGGATGGACAAGGGGTAGGAGCTTCGAGAGGACATTTTTCACGTCGCCGACGATCGGAATGTCGACGGGAACGTTCTTGCTGATACAGGCTGGGTCGATGTCGATATGAATTTTCTTCGCATCGGCCGCGAAGGCGTCCGTTCTTCCAGTCACCCGGTCGTCGAACCTTGCACCGACGGCGATGAGCACGTCGCAATACTGCACGGCGGTGTTCGCATACCACGTTCCATGCATGCCCAGCATACCCAGCGCAAGGCCATTCGTCTCGGGGAACGCGCCGAGCCCGTGGAGTGTCGTTGTTACCGGGCACTGCATCTTCTCGGCAAGAGCGGTCAATTCTGCTGAGGCATTCCCCTGGATCGCACCGCCGCCGACATACAGGACAGGCCTTCTGGCAACGTTGAACGCATCGGCGGCCTTTTTGATCTGCAGGGAATGGCCCTGGTAGTGCGGAGTGTAGCTCCGAAGATGAACTTTTTCCGGATAGCTGAACGCCGTCTTCTGAGCCATCACATCTTTGGGCAGGTCGATCAATACCGGACCCGGCCGTCCCGTTGAAGCGATATAGAAAGCCTCTTTCACCGTTGCGGCGAGGTCGCGAACGTCCTGCACCAGGTAATTGTGCTTGGTGACGGCCCGCGTGATCCCCACAATGTCGGCCTCCTGGAACGCGTCGTTTCCGATGAGCTTCAGCGGAACCTGCCCCGTAAGTACAACGATGGGGATGGAATCCATGTAGGCATCGGCGATGCCCGTGACGGTATTCGTCGCACCGGGGCCTGACGTCACGAGGACGACGCCTGTTTTTCCCGTCGCCTTTGCATATCCTTCAGCGGCGTGAGTCGCCCCCTGTTCGTGTCGGCAGAGTATGTGGCGAATCCGGGGAAAATCGTACAGCGCGTCGTACACGCTCATGATCGCCCCGCCGGGATATCCGAACACCACGTCGACACCCTCTGCGATCAGACTGCGCACAAGGATCTCCGAACCCGTCATCTGTCGCGGTGCCTGTGATTCCTTCGCTGTACCAGTCATAGTCTTCACCCTTCAAGAGTTCGGTGTGCGTGCATGTGGACGCTTTGCTTCTCGCCGTTCCGCGGTTCCGTGAGGTTCAGGTCGGTTACAGCGCCAAGACTGCTGCTCGAGACGAGCCTGGCATATTTTGCCAGGACGCCGGCGGTGTATCGCGGCACCGGCGGACGCCACGCGGCTCGCCGCCGTGCGATGACGGATTCGTCTACATGCAGGTTGAGTTCGTTCCGTTCGGCATCGATCGTGATCTTGTCCCCTTCTTCCACGAGGGCGATCGCTCCTCCGACGGCAGCCTCGGGTGCAACGTGCCCGACGACCATACCGTAGGTCCCGCCGGAAAATCGGCCGTCGGTGAGCAATCCGACGGAATCCCCGAGTCCAGCTCCGATCAACGCCGACGTGGGTGCGAGCATTTCGCGCATTCCCGGCCCCCCTTTGGGGCCTTCGTACCGGATAACGATGACGTCGCCAGGAACAATGCGGCCGCCGATGATCGCCTTCAGGCATTCTTCTTCGGAGTCGAAGACCCTGGCCGGTCCTGTCATATTCAGCCGCTTCACGCCGGAAACCTTTGCCACTGCCCCTTCGCGGGCGAGGTTGCCTGTGAGGACGGCGAGATGTCCCTGAGGATATACCGGATGCCTCCACGGCCGAATGACTTCCTGCGTATGAACAGGCTCCGCGGGGATGTCGCGAAGCAGATCTGCGATTGTTTGTCCCGTGATCGTTACCGCGCCTCCGTGGAGAAGTCCGTGATTCAACAACATTTTCATCACCTGCGGAACGCCGCCGGCGTGATGGAATTCCGTTGTGACGAACCTTCCGGAGGGCTTCACATCGCAGAGGACAGGGACTCTTCGTCGGATCGGCTCAAAATCGTGGATCGTCAGCGGGACGCCCGCCGCGTGCGCGATCGCCAAAAGGTGGAGAACTGCATTTGTGGATCCGCCAATGGCGTTGACCACGGCAATGGCGTTTTCGAAGGCTTCACGGGTGAGGATGGTTCGGGGGAGAAGTTGGCTGTGGACGGCTTGGACCAGGGTCGCGGCGGATTGAGCGGTGCTGTCGGACTTTTCAACATCTTCCGCCGCCATGGTTGAGGACGACATGAGGCTCATGCCGAGGGCCTCGAAGGCGGAGGACATGGTGTTGGCGGTGTACATGCCGCCGCATGCCCCTGCGCCGGGACAGGAATTGCGTTCTACGGCGAGGAGCTCGTCCGCGTCGATCTTTTTTGCGCTGAATTGTCCGACCGCCTCAAATGCGCTCACAACGGTCAGGTCGCGTCCGTTGTAATGACCGGGTTTGATCGTGCCACCGTAGACAAAGATCGACGGAATGTTCATCCTCGCCATGGCGATCATTGCGCCCGGCATGTTCTTGTCGCATCCGCCGACAGCGAGCAAACCATCGGCGCATTGCGCGTTGCACACGGTCTCGATGGAATCGGCGATCACTTCGCGAGACACGAGTGAATACTTCATCCCCTCGGTTCCCATCGAAATGCCGTCGCTGACGGTGATGGTCCCGAACGTCTGCGGCATGACGCCCGCATCGCGCAGTGCGCGTTCTGCGCGCTCTGTTAATGCATTGAGGCCGATATTACAGGGAGTGACGGTGCTGTAGCCGTTGGCTACGGCAACGAGGGGCTTGTCGAAATCACGGTCGCCGAAACCGACGGCGCGGAGCATTGCCCTGTTAGGCGTCCGTTCGAACCCGAGTTTGATCGCATCACTTCGCATTGTTCATCTCCATGGCAAAAAACGATGCAGCCGTTCGCCAGAGGTGAACCTTGCGTGTCCGTGAAGAGTGTGAAGGGGCTATATGTGACGGGGCTCGGTTACCTCTGGCAAGTTATCAGGCAATAAGCAGCAGCCCGAGTGCCAGAATCAGACCGAGAATAATCAGCAGGCCCAGCAGCAGATTGGACAGCAGCGACCGGTGAGCGTCGGTAGCGAAGCCGGTCGTGGAAAGAAGGGAAGCAATATGAAGCGAGGGAAACACTGTGTACTCGTCTGAGCCTTGACTATCAATGTAAAGATTTCTGGGAAGATGTCAAGAGGCTGGACGAGTATTCAACCGGTTTCTTTTCTCCTCGATTACCTGTTTGAAGATTTTACAGTCCTGGAGTCTTAAGCGTCCCGAACTCTAACAGAGAATGCAGAGTACTATATAGAGGGTCGGAAAGAATTCCAGCGCCGCGTTATCTCTATCTCACCTCATACTTTTTCATCAGCCTGTACAACGTCGCCCTTCCAATCCCCAGCTTTCTCGCTGCCAGGACGCTGTTCCCGTTGCAGAGCCTGATAGCATTCCGAATGGCGTTCTCCTTCAATCGTTCCATGGGCATGACCGCACCAGGTTCGGATGATGGCGGATTCATTACGTTTTCCGACCCGTTTGCGCCGTTGGAGGCGTATGATTGGAGCGCAACAGGCATCTCCTTTTCCGTCAACGTATCCCCGTCTGCAATGACAACAGCACGCTGGATGGCATTCTCAAGCTCCCGAACATTGCCTGGCCAAGGATACGCAAACATAGTCTGCAGCACCGATCGGGAAAACCTCTTGACGTGCTTCCCCTCCTGCTCGGAGAATTTCTTCAGAAAATGCTCGGCCAACAGCAAAATATCGGACCGGCGGCTCCGCAGCGGCGGAAGGACGATCGGAAACGTTGCTAATCTGTAATACAGGTCCTCGCGAAACCTGGTCTCCTGAACGTCTTTCTTTAGATCGCGATTCGTTGCCGATATGATACGCACATCTACTGTCAACGATTCGTTTCCGCCCACGCGCTCGAACGTTTTTGTCTGAATGACGCGCAAAAGCTTCGCCTGAAGGGCCAAGTCGAGCTCTCCGATCTCGTCCAGGAAGATCGTCCCCCCGTTTGCCGATTCGAATTTTCCGATCCGCCGCTGGTGGGCCCCAGTGAAGGCCCCTTTGTCATGGCCGAAGAGCTCGCTCTCCATAAGGTCCGGCGGGATGGAGGCGCAATTGACCACGATGAACGGACCATCCTTGCGTTTGCCGTTGTAGTGAACAGCCCGGGCGATCAATTCCTTACCGGTCCCGCTTTCTCCCATGACAAGGACAACGATGTCGCTGTCTTTTACTTTCTGCACAAGCCGGAAGACCTCCTGCATCTCGCCGTGGCTGGAGATGATGTTGTCGAATTGAACGTTGGACATCATCCGCTCGCGCAGGTTCCTCACCTCACGGCTCAGGTCCCGGATCTGGAAGGCGCTTTTTGTGGCAGCCTCCAGTTTCGTGACATCCACTGGTTTGCTGAGATAGTCGAGCGCTCCGAGTTTCAGGAGTTGGATGGCAGTCTCCACACTGGCTTGCGCCGAGAGGACGATTACCGGAAGGTCGGGATCTCGCCGCTTAATCTCGCGCAGCGTCTGAACTCCGTCCATACCGGGCATCATGACATCCAGAATCACCAGGTCGGGTTGATCATCAAGTCCGGCGAGGAACGACTCGCCGTCTTCGTATAAGCGCACCTGGTGCCCCCAGGCAAACTTGAACTGATATTCAAGCAGCTTTCGAACTGCGGGTTCATCGTCGACAATGGAAACGAGATGGGAGGACATAGAGCGATCCTTTACGATAGTGTATTTTCGTCTTGAATCTGCTCCGGCATGCTGCCGGAAATCTGTGCACGGAATTCCTTACTCGCCTCGGGGAAGTTCGATCCTCATTTCCGTTCCTGTACCTACACAGCTCGAGACTTCGATGTTTCCGCCGTGCATCCGTACAAACATTCGCGCTACGGCGAGGCCCAGACCCAGTTCTGACCCGCAATCGGTCGGCCGGGTGATGCGATAGAATGGCTGAAAGATGTTCTCCAGCTCGGTCTCGGGAATACCGCGTCCGGTGTCGGCCACCCTGATGAGCGACTGACCCCTGTCCGACTCCACGCGGAGGGTAATGCGTCCCCCCTTGGGCGTCGCTGCAAAGGAGTTTGTGATGAGATATTGCACAGCCGATCCGATCCGCTTATGATCCGCGAGGACGATATGCGGAGCCCCACTGACTTCCAGGACAATGGACAGCCGGTCGACATCTTCTGAAAACTCCGCGGCCGCCGACCGGACCGTTTCCGTAAGGTCCGCCTCAGAAAGAGAGAGTTCGCACGGCGGGGATTGCAGATCGACGTAATCGCTGAGAACGTCGACGAATCGGACGAGCTTCCGGAGTTCATCTTGCATGTGCCCGGCAAATTCCCTCCGTTGTTCGCTCGAGAGCCTGCTGTCTGCGCACAACACCTCTGCGAATCCCAGGATCGACGTGAGTGGCGTTCGGAGTCCGTGGGAAATTTGAGATGCCATGTCGAACCTTGAAGTCGTAAGCGGCGGTAGAATTGCGTCAAGGAATGCCGCCTCGTCGCCGCGACTGATGACTGCAAAGCGAGAATATGGTTGGCGATCCTCTGACATATACATAAACAATGTGTGCCTTCGATGATGATACTCATAGTATTACCTCAACCCACGTGCCAGCGTTTCTTTATGATACATTTCCTGCGATTTCTCACAGATTTCGTGGTTCTTTTCAAAACACTTTCGTTTCCGATTCTCACATTGAGACATTGCTTGCGCGTGAAAACACCAATTTGTTGTTTTCTGTCTCATTTGGAGTTTTCTGTCATGTATCATAATGAAATGAAATTCTCATAATGAAACAATACTCTAAATGGTCTTTTTTATAACTCCAATGATTACAAGTAGTTATGGGATTGGCACGGGGCTTGAAGTAGTGTCGTCAGAGCTGAAACAAAATTCACTAACGATTTTATTAACCAAGGAGCACCAGTCATGAAACGCACTCTCTTTACACTCGCCCTCGTTGCGGCTTTCGGACTGATTACCGAATCAGCTTTCGCACAGGCAACTGCAACACAGAGCGTTACGCTTGCGGTCAATGCAGTCTACAAGATCTCAACCTCCGGTAACCCGGGAGCGTTGACGATCTCCAACGGTTCTGCCGGTTCCGATAACCTGACTGCGGTCAGCGACAATTCGACAACCTATAGCATCACGCAGAACTTTGGCAACACCGTGAAGATCACTGTCCACATGGACGCGGCCCTCACCGCTGGCTACACTCTCCAGATGAACCTCGCCAGCACGCAAGGCACGAGCCTCGGCAACGTGGACATCTCGAACGCGACCTCAGGCAGCGCAGTCGATGTCGTTACAGCCATCGCACGCGGCGCAGATGCCGGACAGACAATCGGCTACACCTTCTCCGCCCTTGCATCAGCCGGCACGCTGTCGTCAACAACAAAGACTGTCACCTTGACCTTGACCAACTAAAGGTCATCGTGCACGCCCGCGGCGGTCCCGGGGGGACTGTCGCGGGTTGTTGCTTTCAATCCCCTTTGGAGATCACGTCATGCCCGCCACCTTCGCTGCTAGAACCTGCAACGCCGGTACGCGGGCATGCTCTTTGTCGAAGTATGCAGCGACATCGCGGGAGATGCAGGTTGCCTTGAATCTTGACCGCGGTCGGTCTATATTGAAGCCGATTTCCACAGCCATACCCCGAACGTTGACCCGACTCTCGACATACCTGTCTTTCTTTTTCCTCCTGCTTCCCGCTCATATGTTCGCTCAGGTGTACGGAAGCGGAAATCACCAGGTCGCGGTCGTCGTCAGTCCGATCTCTTTGCTTCAGGTCAGCGGCGGAGCCGTCAACTTCAACGTTACGACGGCCAACGTCGTCGCCGGTCAGGACGAAATGAGCGTTTCCAACAGCGCGTCGCAGCTTTTCTGGGGAACGAACAGTGGAACGCAGAAGATCACGGCCCAAACGAGCCTCGGATCGCCCCTGTTTACCCTGAAACTCCTGGCCGTCTCCCCGACTCAAGGAACAGCCGCTTCGGAGTTCGCATTGAGCACAACACCGACCGACCTTCTGCTCAACATTGGAAGAAGCTCCGGCACTTGCACATTGCAGTACACCGCCGTTGCCCTTGCCTCACAGGGCACCGGCACGGACAATCACACGATCACGTTCACTATTCAGGCACAATGAAAAATGTCGCGACCATATCAGGGATGTCGGCGGATGCTCTCCGCGGCGCGATCTTTTTTCTGACCGCTCTCTTTTTTGTGTCCTCTGCAGATGCGCCGGCACAGGCCATTACCGTCAACGGCGGCAATTTGTCGATGACGATCACGGCCGGCGTCGCCGGCGGTGAACCGACCCCTGTGACCAACACTGTTGTCACTATCGATTTTCGACGTCAGACAGCCATTTCCAAGATCACCGTGCAGACGTCCTGCCCAGGGCAGAAATTCAACCTGAACGTCGTGGCCACGACGTCGGAGGTTGGTTCCCCGGCAGCCAGCGTCAATTTGGTCAACGGCATGCTTGCAACGGATTTCATCACAAGCATCCCTGTAAAACCGCCGAATAAGGCCTTTACTGCAACAGTGCAATACACGGCTTCTTCCACGTTCTCCCAGGGGAACAGCACAGAGCTGGGGAACGACATTCATACCGTCACGTACACGCTCGTCGCTCAATAAGGCCCCAGCATGAACCGCACCGCAAAAATGTTTCTGGCCTGTGTCGCATTCGCCTGTATCTCTTCCACAATGGTTGCCCAGGTTTCCGTCATCGGAGAGCTAAGTCAGGACCGGGAGGTGCGTCCGGGCGACTCTTATGAGGGGGTCATTCTCGTGAAGAACGACACAGACGAAATGCAGGAAGCCAAGGTCTATCAGAGTGATTATGCGTTCCATTTCTCGGGGACGAACAGCTACGGTGAACCGGGTACGCATCCACGTTCCAATGCACGCTGGATTTCGTTCAGCCCGCAGTTCCTTTCGCTTCCTCCACAGAGTACGGCCGCGGTGAATTATCGTGTTGCCGTTCCCCGCGATTCTCTCGGGACGCTCATCGGGACATACTGGAGCATGCTGATGGTGGAAGGTGTTCCCAAGGGTTCGCTGGAATCTTCAGCCCCGCGGGCCGATAGAAAGGAAATGGGCATTGCACAGGCCATTCGTTATGGGATCCAAATCGCGTCAACGTTCTCCGGCACAGGCACGCGGAATATCAAATTCATCGAAACGAAACTCGTCCGCAAAGACGCGGACGAACGTGCACTTCAGGTTGACATCGAGAATACGGGGGAAATAGGAATGCGGCCCGACGTCTACGTCGAGCTGTTCGACGAGGCTGGACTCTCGCGCGGACGGTTCTACGGGATCAGGTTGCGCCTGTATCCTGGTACGTCGGTACGTCAAGTGATCGACCTCTCATCGGCTCCATCGGGAACCTTTAAGGCCCTGATCGTCGTGGACGCCGGGGCGGACGAAGCATTTGCGGCTCAATACACGCTGAAGTTGTGAACTGGCTGTCCCATCATATTGCCTTCCATCGTCCGGTCCGCTACGGCCGGATTTTTTTTGCCATGAGCGCTCTGTGGTTCGGCCTTCTGCCGGCATCGGCGCAGCAGAAGACCTTCGACCTCAATCTTGCCTCGGGTGATTTCATCCATGCAACACCCGGAACGCTTGTCACTCTTCCGGTGCGGATCTCTTCGTATGGTGAGAACGATATTGAAGTTCGAACAAGCATACTCCTCCCGTCCGGTTGGAGGCTGGTGACTCCAATTCCCACAACGACGTTGTCCCGCCGCGGAACGGACCTTCTTCTTGTCATCGTCGGAATTCCAAGGGAAGAAGCTTCGCGTGTTTTCTCTGTCAGGCTAACCGCCGTCCCCAACGGTGACACGTCAGCTTCCCAGGTTGCACAAGTGACTGTCGTCGTCCGAAAAGTCCGCCAACTTGAGGTCCGGCTCATCGACGCTCCACGCTATAACATCGCCGGCGACAGGATCCCCTTCACGTACGAAGTCGTCAACAAGGGGAATGACACGGCGCTCGTTGTTTGCTCAGCCAGAAGCTCTCGCGATTTTACGGTCACGCTTGACCGTCCGTCCTTCAGCATCCCGCCTGGACAGTCCCGTCGCGTCATTGCTGGGATCTCCACAACGTCCGAAAATTCCTCGACCATCCAGCATACGCTTGAATTTGAAGCGAAGGAATCCGACGGCGAGGCGCGAACATCCATGTCAACGGTAACCGATATCGTGCCCCGCGCCTCCTCCGTTGAACCGCGACGCGTCGAACTCCCTGTCTTCGCTCGTCTTCGCCTTGCCAATGAACGGGGCGTGATGTCGTATCAGGGAGAGATCTCCGCCTTCGGTTCCATGCGCGAAGACGGGCGCGATCGTCTTGAGGTCCTTCTTCGTGCCCCTGAAACGCAGACTCTTTCCGTTCTGGGACGTCGTGACGAATACCGAATTCGCTACCGTCACGGTCCGCATGAGGTCTATGCCGGCGATATGAATTATGCCTTGACCACGTTGACGGAGATCGGACGGTATGCATTTGGGGCCGGTGGCATCACGTCTGTAGGAAATGCGACACTGGGTGGATTCACAAATACCACACGCCTCGGAGCGCCGAATCAGAAAGAAACAGCGGGATTTGTCAGATACGATTTTTCACCTGACGAACAGGCAGGGGTCAATGTGCTGCACAGATCGGACCGCGGGACGGCAGACATTGTGACCATCAATGGTATGACATCTCTCTTCGCGGGTTCTCAGCTTGAAGGGGAGATCGGTAGGAGCGCCGGTTCTGCGGGCAACGATATGGCGATCGCCGCCCGGCTAAAGGGGCGGCTTCCATGGCTTACCTACGATGTGCGCATGGTCGACGCGGGAGCGCAATACGGCGGATATTATCGCGATGTTCGATTCTCATCCATGAGCCTTGCCGCGTATGCCGACCGTGATGTCCGAGTTGAATTCTCCGGAAGGAACGAGCGAAGGAACCTGAACGCGGATACCCTCATCGGAACGGCCCCGAAGTCGGATTTTGTGCAGATCGGTGTCGGGTATTCGAATTACGTGGCGGTTTATCTCCGCGGCACGAACCTGGCCGATCCGATTTCGGCTTCCCCGTACGACAGACACGAGAATGTTGTCCAGGTTCGTGCATCCTATCCTTTCGCATTCGCCACTGTGTCTGCATACGCTGACATCGGCGCTTTGAGAGACAGATCGATCGGCGTCGACGTACCGTCACGCCGGTACGCTGCAGCCATAAATGCCCAACCTTTCACACGCCAATCGTACAGTCTGTCCTCAGAGATCACACGCACACGCGACCTCGCAAGCGGCGGCATGCAG
>Ga0155966_1006_pt1 | contig 20184 bp, 13 predicted proteins | sample RifCSPlowO2_02_FD_107620 | JGI IMG/M metagenome (GOLD analysis project Ga0155966, IMG submission 107620) | Ignavibacteria bacterium RIFCSPLOWO2_02_FULL_55_14 | reverse complement strand
AGATGAGTTCGGGCCTTTGGGGCGTCTTGATCAGATTCATCATCCCGCGATAGCCATCCTCTGTGCCGAACCCGCCGACAATCATCCATTCCGGTTTAACAATGAGATGATGGTCGCGCATAGCATCCTGAAATCCCTGCTGTCTGCGCTTTCCAATGTTCACATGCTGAAACCCGGCGAGATGAGCGATGCGCTTATATCCCACTTTCGCAGCGTGCGCAACCGCCTGATATGCGCCGCCATGATCGTCGACAGTAACGGTGCTGAAATCGGGTGGGCAGGGTTCGGGGACCCGGTCCACAAAAATGAGAGGTATACCGGTATTGCGAACCCCGAGGAACGGCGTCAAGTCCTTTGTCTGCTGCGATACCGAAATAAGGATACCGTCCACCCGCATGGCGATGAGCGTTTCGATGTGTTTGCGCTCCCGCACGGGGTCCTCTTGCGACACCATCAGGATGATCTCCTGATTGTTCTCGAAAGCCGTGTTGTACACTTCTTCGATGACCGACCCGAAAAACGAATGGGCGATCTTAGGTACGACGAGTCCAAGAGCCTGGGAACGACGGGCGGAAAGATTGCGGGCAAGAATGTTCGGCGTATACCCCAGTTCCGCCGCGATACTCTTGACCTTTGCGATCGTCCTGTCGGAAATATCCGGGTGGCCCCGAAGCGCCTTCGAGACCGTTACGCGGGAGACTTTGAGCCGGCGCGCTATGTCATCAAGAGTGATGTGAGTCTTTCGGGTCATAACAGGGGGACGTGTAATGTCGACGGTTGGTGCGGCCCCTGCAAATATATCCCTCTTTTGAGTCACAATCGACCGAAGGGTTTTCTTTGTGCCGTTCCCCATGAATTTACGTGACCTGGCTTTGGATAATGGCACCGGAACTGTTCATGAGAACTCGGGACGACGCCCGGCCAGGCATACCAGCCTGCCGGGCGTTTCCCGATGGTTGATCTCTACCCTCCGAAAAGCGGGTCCGGAACTACTTCAACAGCGTCATCTTGCGGGTCATGCTTGCGCCGTCCGCCGTCAGCCTATAGATATAGAATCCGGAAGACAAGCGAGAGGCGTCCAGCACCACATTGTGGACACCCGCCTCCATGTGCGCGTCGACCAGTGTTGCCACGGTACGTCCGAGCAGGTCGAACACTTCAAGTCGAACGAGCGAGGTGTGCGGCAACCCAAACCTGATGGTCGTTGCCGGGTTGAATGGATTCGGATAGTTCTGTTCCAGCGTGAATACTTCCGGCACGACGTCCTGGCCGGCCACAGAGGTCGAGGGATCATTCGCCCAGTCCGTTTTCCGCGAGGGGAACCAGTTGAGGTCACCCAGGGGATACCCGCCGACGCCGGCAGTATACGCTGCGATGTTCGTCGGATAACTGCAATCCAGCGTATCGTCGTAGTACTGGTACTTGTGCCGGTCTATGTCATGCAGGGCCCTGACCCACAGTGAACTCGGCGTATTCTTGGTCTTGTTGCCTCCCAACGGATCCCGATACCAACGCATGAGTCGGGTCATAAGCTTCGGAATCTTGACAAACGCAACAGGCGCAGCTGCTTTTGTGAAGGCTGTGGTCGAGTCATTCCCGAGTTTGGCGTTGATATGCCAGGACAAGGGCTTTCCTTCTCCGATCACCTTTTGCGCGGCAAACTCGGTGAGGAAAGCCTGCCCCGTGTCGGAGATGCTGTACATGTTGTTGCTGATAGTCCACACCGTCGTGTCGTTCGGCGCTGTGAATATCCAGACCATGCGATTGCTGCCGTTCGGGTACTTTTCGCCGAAATTCGCCCACTCCGCCTGACGCGTAGCATCCGCTGAGTCTTCACCGGACGCGAAGGCATCCATGAACAAGTTGTTCGTGACGATCGCGCGTTTTCCCATCGACCCAAGGGAAAGCATTCCGTGGAACGACATTCCATTGACGACCGTATTGTGGTCGAACTTGAAAAACCCGAGGGCGCCCGTACCGAGCAGAGGATTGCCGAAGTTATAATGGCGTACGACTCTGTCCTGGTAGTTTACGAACGTGTTGTTCACCAGGATGACAGAATCGACCGACACTTCGCGAAGGTCGATGCCTTTGCCAGCCCCGAGATTCGATGTGCTCAACGCTCCCATGTCGGCGAACACTGTGTTCGTCACCTTCACGGTTCCCGCGGCCGCGCCGGTGCGCAGGTGCTGGCCGGCGATCTGCGCCAGGATACAACTGTCGACATACATGCTCGAACCGGCAGCAGAGGTATTGATCAACCCCCCCTGGATGTTGTTGAAGTTTGTGTCAACCGGTTCAAAGTAGCCGGTAATGATGAGATTGTTCAGATACAGCTTGCCACCGCGGAGTTGATACAGGTACCCCGGGGGTCGTTCGGGATTATTTCCGGCACCCGTAGGATACAGCATGATGACCGGCCGGCGGCCCGTACTGTCATTAGCGCGCAGCCGCAGAACCCTCCCGGCATCAACGTTGAAAAGAGCGTTCGCAAGATACAGGCCGCCCCGTTGCAGTTCGTACACACGGTTTGCCGGAATGCCCGCGTTCGCGGTCGTGTCGGCCACGATCTGTGCATTGAGGAACGAACTCGCCTGCCCGTTATACGGATGCAGGCGGAGGACATTCGATTGTCCAAAGGCCGTTGCGGCCAACAGGACAACGAAGATCGCTCCAGTCACAAAGTACCGCATGGAAACCTCCTGTGTTTTGTGGATCGTGAATTGTAGTACGTGTACTGCATGAATTTGAGATCATGTCCGGAGCCCGGCCCGCCACCGGGCGTCAGAACTCAAACTTGATTCCAATATCGGCGGTCATGCCGTAACGCTCGTTGGTGTTCACCAACGTGTACCCTGACACTCTGTTGATGATCGAGTTGCCTTCCTCCACGCTGGAAAGATTGCTGACATTCACCAGCACCGAAAGGAAGTCCGTCAGCTTCTGTCTGAGTGCCAGATCGATCCTCGTGTAACCGTTGACCAGCGGATCGCTCCTGCCCGTTGCGGAGAACGATTGGTTGTATTCGGCCTGATGATAGAGCGACAGCCGCGCGGAGAACCCTCCGACATCATATCCGAGCGAGATGTTGCCGTAAAATTCCGGCTGGTCTTCGAGTTTCTGCACGTTGTCTACGACGACCGTTGTATAGAGTGGGAAGGGGATATCGGGGAGTTCCGGGATATAGTAATACGAGGTGTCCACGGTCGTCGACAGGAGATGCGTTTCGGAGCGGACAACGGAGGCGTTGTAAGAGATGACAAAATTCTTGAAGAACCCGGGCAGGAAGTACAGGTTCAACTGTTGTTCCAGTTCGAAACCCCATACTCGTGTGGCACGGTCGGAATTGTACGGTACGGTCAAAGCGTAGTTGCCCGAATGCAGCGTCTTCCAGCCGATGTCGAACTGTTCCAACAGTCCGTTTCCGATCGCCGAAGCCCCGCTAAGAATGTGGAACATGGATTCAATGTCCTTGTAGAAGGCGGACACAGATATGAGCCCAAACGTCTCTCCGAAAAACGACGTGTTGACCTCATAATTCCATGCTTTTGCGGTCTTGAGTTTCGGATTTCCGACGATCAGGGTCTTCGCGTTGCTTGCACCGGTCCAGGAAATGTATTTCTCAAGCCGCAGGTTAAAGTCGGGTCTGGCCAACGCCCGGTAGGCAGCCAAACGCAGTTGCATGAACTCAAAGGGACGCACGGTCACATGAACGCTCGGTAAGACGATCGTTTCGCTGTACGATGCCGAAGTGTCGTTTGTAACGCCTTGGGGGACGGGGAAACCCCCTATAGAAACGGGGGACCAACGCGACCGGTAGTCGTTCCTTTCACGTTCGACCCGCACGCCCATGATCATCGTGGCCGTCGTGCCAAAATCCAGCGTATTCATGACGTAGGCCGCACTGACGCGTTCGGTGAGATCGTAGTAATCGGCGTCGGCGGACGGATTGTCATAGTATTCGGGCGTGCCGGCGCTGTTAGCCCCGTTCTTGTTCAGGTCATACCACAGCCGGAGAGCACTGCGGTCCACGACGGGATAGAGTCGATAGAGGTTGAAAAGATTGCGGCTGGCAGGTACGGCGTTCAGAAACTCACGGGCAGTGGCGAAGCGATTTGTGGAAGATGCGAGAAACCTCTGATAGAACGGTTCAAAGCGTGTCCCGGTAAAATCCTTCGCCACCAGGGAGCCGTCCGGCATCTTGTTGTATTCCTGCCAGTATCCCAGGTAGTACGGGGAATACAATTCGCCCCGGTCGCGGAATCTGCTTTTCGACCGGTACTTCGCCCCGAATTTGAATTCGCCCGAAAACAGGTCGCCCGCAACATACGGTTGGTAGAGATCCAGCGATCCCGTGCGTTCCCTGTCGGAACTCCCTTCTGACCGAAAGTAGGCGGTATACAAGTTCGCAACGTCAAAATTGTTCAGCGCGTAGCCGATGAGTTGCTCGGGATGGTCCTTCAGATGCGGAGAGCCCGACATGCCGGCAATGGGTACGCCGTCCACCGACTGGGACGACTCGAGGAAATCGATGTAGTAGTCGTACGGGAAGTCGGACAAGGACTGTCCGTAGGAGATACCCCACTGTATTCCAAAGCCGGCTAGATAGTTCTCACCGCGCACCGAGCTGTTCAGTGTATTGATGAGCTGCTCCCTGTCCCGGTACGTGTAAAACACCCGCTCCGCTGTCGGATAATTCCGTGTCGATTCCAGGTAGTCCCGATCTGTCCGGCCATATACGTTGTGGAGCCGTATGCTGCCTCCGTCGGGCGTTGCAACGTCGACGAGAATTCCCGCTCCCCCTCGCGACCGGATCTCTTCCGTGAATTCGAGCAGAAAATCGCTGATCTCATACGACGTGTAATTGTTGATGCTCTGATCGTAATCGATGTTGAACCTCTCGCTACTTCTGTTCCGGCGCTCGATGTTCCCCGTGACCTGGATCCCAAGAACGTCATCCAGGAAGCGTTGCCCAAACTTGAAGGAGACATCATACTGATTGAGGTCGTTCATCAGCCGATTATAGTCCCCTTTGATGTCGAGACGCAGGATACCTGTCTCCGGGGCCTTGCGTGTTACAAGATTGATCGACCCCGCGATCGCATCCGCATCCTTATCGGGCGTCAATGCCTTGTATAATTCGACTCCGGCCAGGGATCCCTGGGAAATCGTACTCAGGTCGACTCCCCGATCATCCACATCGGTCGGCGGAATTCTCACGCCATCGATCGTCACGGAACTGTACTTGTCGCTCAGACCGCGGAGGACGACCTTGTTCGCTTCGCCGCCCGACCTCAACAGCGATACTCCCGGCAGCCGTCCGATGGCCTCCGCCGCGTTTGCGTCCGGCAACTCACGTATTTTCTCTTCCGAGATCACGTTGACAATGGATTTTGCGCTGATCTGTTGGTTGATGGCCGCCGTTTGGCCCCGCGCCTGCGCCGTGACGACCACTTCCGGGCCTTGAATGATCTCCGACACCAAGAGTGCAGAGATCGTCGTCGTCTGATCGTCGGCGATGGCAGCTTCGATATGCTGAACGATGAAGCCGAGGTAGGAGATGCGGATGGTGTACTCGCCGGCAGAAATGCTGGAGATGCGGAACTCTCCATTGTGGTCCGTGGAAGCTCCCTGCGGTGTTCCCACCAGAAGAACATTTGCTCCCACAAGCCGTTCTCCCGTTGAAGAATCCGCAACGAATCCCCGGAGGACCCCCTGGCTCAAGACGTGCGGAGGTATCGTTCCGAGGAAGATCGTGAAGAGCGACATCGCGAGATGTTTGTGGGGCATGGGAATCATACGGACATGGAATGAACCTCTCGGCGCCCTGAACAGTTACCGCCGTATCTTCTGCGATGAGGATGATGCGATTTTACTTAACCGATAACTATTTGTCAAGTACTTTTTCCATAATTCTTCACTCGAAGTACGCGTTGTCGCAAATTGTGGAAATCGACGATTACCGAGCGCGCGGCTTCCTCGACTCAGAAGTGACTACACTACTGTAAACATTGGCCAATTGAGAGAGGCGATGAATCAGGCAGGGCGAATTGATGTCTCATTCCTGAGAATCAATCGATGATGAAGATCATGTCCTCACTTTAACGCTAACTTCAACTATGGCACAGAACCCCTCTGTGAACCTTCCGCTCAAACGGCATACGGCCGTTACTGTTGCAGACCGAATTCCGCATTCGAGCGTCGGTGATGATGTATAGTAGTCGAAGCCATTCCGATACGGCAGATCTGATCCGAAGCCGCGGTTCCACACAAGCTTTCCATCCGACGCTCGAAGCGCGTACACATGCCTGTCTTTGTTGGTACAATACGCCATTCCATTTCCCGCAGCAGGAGAGCTGTTGACGGCTCCTCCTGTGACATACTTCCATTTCACAATCCCTGATTCTGCATCCAGGCAATACAGCGTGCCATCACCGCTCCCGACGAACAGGTTCGTATTGAGAAACGCCGGAACGCTCCGGATTGGACCCTGGGTTTGGAAAGCGAATTTTACTCCCCAAAGAGTGTATATGTTATGACGGGAACTATCGACCGCAAAAGTGTGCCGACTGCAGGAAGGAGACAAGCAGGGTGCTGTCAGTTGCAGTCTCTGTGGGACGGTATGACTGTGAGGGAGGACGAAATTAAAAGGCCCCGGTCGCTCATCGCGACCGGGGTCCATCTTTACAATAGAATAACTATCGAGACCGGCGCTTGCGACCAGCCTTGCGGGCAGGTTTCTTCGCGGCCTTTCGTGCCGGTTTCCTCTTCGGCGCGGGCTTCGGTTCGGATTTCACAAGCCCCACCATATTCCCGTCCGGGTCGGAGAACAGTGCGAACGTCACCATGCCCGGAATCTCGGTCGTCGGCATGACCGTCTTGCCTCCGAGGGATTCGATCTTCCGCAGGTAGGCGTCGGGATCGTCCACTTCGGCATAGACCGTTACGTATCCCGGTCTCCCTTCTTCCGGGCTTCCAATGCCGCCGCCAATGCCTCCTTTCTCATTCTTCACCAATCCGTACTTCATCGGGTTGTTGGCATCGATCTTCCAGTCGAACGCCTTTGCATAGAACTCCTGAAGCGCACTTCCACTCTTTCCGATGATCTCAAAATGCACAACGGGAGCGCCCATAGTTACCTCCATGCATTGTGAACACGTGATTTACTGTGCACCATGGTACCGTTTTCTCGGAGGAGTGGGAGGCGTCCAGAACTCATCCGTGGAAAACCACCGCTCATGCACCAGTTCATTGAACCTGCGCATGATCTCCGCAGCCGCGGGATGTTCCCGAACCGCACGAAACAGAAGCGAAGTTCGCTCCGTGGTCGCAAGGCGCACGAGAGCAAGCGACCGTTTGTATCCTTCGATGAAATCAGTATCGCTGAACACGAGCGTCGTGTCTCCCCGCCGCTGCAATCCAGGATAGTTGGCGGCTCTATCGGTTTGCGCCCGATTTTGGAACGACATCGCGAATTCGAACGGACCGTCCAAGTGGAACGGCTTGATCGAAGAGAGCTTGCGCATGGCGGATCTTGCCGCCTCGTAGATGTGTCGTTGCGCTTCCGGCTGTGTGAGCGTGTCGGCGTCGCCTCGAGCGCGCGCGGTCTTAACGACCGCAAACTCTGTATTGGGAAACTGTTCGCGGACTTGCTTTTCGAGCACATCGTCGCCAGAAACCATAATGACAGGTATGCCGAACCGGGCCGCAGAAACGGCGATGATCGTCGTTTCCGTGAAGTCGAGGCCGTTGACATTGAAGGCTGGTTCGACTGTATATGTGTGGGCCAGGAATCCCGGCGTGAACGCCCGCGCATGCATGCCGATGCAAACGATTGCCTGGTACTTTGACGATGGCATGTCCGTGTACGGTGCGAACGCCGTATCACGAAATTCGAACGTCGCGCGCTTGTCCATCTCCTCCAGAAGAATATCCGGCTCCGGACTTCCGCTTCCGTGGGCATCTGTCACAACGATCTCTCCGGCACCCCCGTCCTTAAGTCCGCGGATCGCAGAATTGACGTCCGCTGTTAGAAACATCCTGCCTTGCGGATACTGGGACTCCGCGGCCGATGTCAGTCTCCAATCGCGAACCCCGGAGAGCCCTTCCATGTCATAATAGAGAAGTACGCGCGGCTGGGCTACGGCGGAGCTGAGAAACACAAATGAGACCAGGATGGTCAACCAGTATTTCATGGAAATTCCTCTGTTGAACGGAGGATAGTAAACAAGAATGCCGGAACAGTCAAGAATCCTTCTCATGCATGAATCATGCGATTTCCTTGAGTATTCCTGAAGATTCGTTTGGAATCCTTCCCCCTCCCCCGTACATTCGCCCACGTGAAAATCGTGGAGAATTCTCATGTCCGCCAATAACGATCGTTCGGAGTACGATGCCGCGCAGGATTCGCAACTTCGCCGACTTTTCTCGACTCAGGAAGACGTTTGGCGCGTCTTCCGCATCATGGCGGAATTCGTCGACGGGTTCACCATCATGTCCCGCCAGGAACGGTTGGTGACGATCTTCGGATCCGCACGTTCTCAGCCCGGGACGAAGTACTACGAGATGGCTGTAGAAGTCGCGCGGCAGCTAGTCGCCAGAAAGTTCAACATTCTGACGGGCGGCGGACCGGGCATTATGGAAGCTGGGAACAAAGGAGCGCAGGAAGCAAAAGGGGCCTCGGCTGCGGTCACAATCGAATTGCCGCTGGAAGAAAAATCCAATCCCTATGTCGACGCCGGACGCCTTGCACCGTTCAAGCACTTCTTCGTCCGGAAGGTGATGTTCGTGAAGTACGCGCACGGGTTCGTCGTTCTCCCCGGAGGGTTCGGCACGCTCGATGAGTTCTTTGAGGCCATAACGCTGATCCAAACCCGAAAGACAAAGCCTTTCCCCGTGGTGTTGATGGGGGAAGAATATTGGAAGGGTCTCCTGGAGTGGATCAAGGGACCCGTGGTCAATGCGGGGATGATCTCACCAAAGGACCTGGAGCTCTTTTCGGTGACGGATGATCCGGCCGAAGCGGCGAGACGCGTGGCCGCCTTCTATGAGAAGAATCCGGTGACTATGAATTTCTGAAAAACTGATTCTAGGTAACGGAAAACAACTGCCACAAAGAACGCAGAGTATGAACCTGAAGACTCTTCGATTCCTTCTCAAGGGAGGAGGCATTTTTCGCGCTCAAGAATCGTCGGTCGCCCAGTCTCCCGGAATCCAGCGCCAATTGGAGATTTATCGCAAAGGAGTGCTCGGCGTTGGGCCGCGTTTCCCAATGGCGGTCGAGGACCTTGAACGGAACGCGCAAAGGGTCCTGAAGCGCGAAGCATTCGACTACGTCGCGGGAGGAGCAGGAGGAGGAGCAACTGTCCGTGCCAACAGGAATGCTCTCGAAGCAATGTACATTGTTCCGCGCCATATGCGTGGGATTGCCGATCGTTCCATGGGCGTGCACGTGTTCGACAAGCACTACCCGACGCCATTGCTGATCGCCCCGGTGGGAGTCCTGGGAATTGTGCATAAGAGCGGTGAATTGGGGGTCGCGAGGGCGGCGGCATCACTCGGGATTCCCATGGTCCTAAGTACGGCATCGTCGCACACACTCGAGGTGGTTGCCAATACACTCGGCAAGACACCTCGTTGGTTCCAACTCTATTGGCCGAAGGATCGGGAATTGACAGCAAGCCTGGTCATGAGAGCGGAGAAGGCGGGATACGAAGCGATTGTGGTCACTCTCGACACATTTCTCTTCGCGTGGCGTGAAAGGGACCTTCAGAATGCATATCTCCCCTTCCTTGTTGGAGACGGGCTTGCAAACTACTTCAACGATCCGGTCTTTCGTGAGTCGTTGAAGCACTCCCCCGAAGAAAGACCGCTCGAAGCTGTCCGGCATTTCGCCCGTATTTTTTCCAATCCCGCGTTGACATGGCCCGACCTGAAAGCCCTCCGCAAACTCACCAAGTTACCGATCGTGGCCAAGGGGATTCTGCATTCCAACGATGCCCGGCAGGCAATGAGGCATGGGGCTGACGGAGTCATCGTCTCGAATCATGGCGGCAGACAGGTGGACGGCGCAATTGCATCGATCGATGCATTGCCGGCCGTCGTGAAAGCGGTTGGAACGCGGGGACCCGTTCTTTTCGACGGCGGCATTCGCAGAGGAGCCGACGTCTTCAAAGCACTCGCTTTAGGTGCGAAAGCCGTGCTCGTTGGTCGTCCTTACGTTTGGGGATTGGCAGTTGGCGGTGAAGCAGGAGTTCGGCATGTGCTACAGAACCTCGTTGCAGATTTTGATCTGACAATGGGGTTGTCTGGTTACAGACACGTGGGGGAAATCGATAGGAGAGCGCTGAGAAGCTGATCTCAAGAGCGTCGGCCGCAAGAAGCGCAAGAGTTTTGATCAGCTTTCAAGCTCCTTTGTTCTTTATTCTTTTTTCTTGATTCTCTATTCTTCGCCCTCACGGCACCTGCTCCCTCATCTTCTTCCACTCCTCCACCCATTCGCACTGCGGCACCAGGAACGGCGCCGCGTTGATCCGACCTCCGAAGCCGATGATACGCCGGGTCAGCATGTTCACATTGGCCACGTCTGTCGCCGCAACTCGTTCATAAAATAATTGCACATTCCTGGGCTTAAGGTAAGCGTTTACTTTTTGATGCGGGATGGCCGGAAAATCACTCCTCCAGCTGAAACTCTGCGCTGAGTTCTGCATGTGAATTCGTGCCGACATAGACTGAGAATTGTCCCGGTTCAGCCGTATGCTCCATCAAACCATTCCAAAATGCCAGGTCATCTCGGCCGATGTTGAACGTTACTCTCTTTGATTCACCCGGGTCCAGGGCAATCTTCCGAAATCCCTTGAGCTCCCTCACCGGACGGGTCACGGACCCTACATGATCGCGGACGTAGAGCTGTACAACTTCCTCTCCCCTCCTCTTTCCGGTATTCCTGACCTTCACTCCCACCACAAGGGAATCGCTCCACCGCATCACGGTCGCACTCAACGTTAACTCTGAATACGCAAACGACGTGTAGCTCAATCCAAAACCAAACGGAAACTGCGGCGTCCAAGCGACATCGAGGTACTTTGAAGTGAATGAATTCGCTTCCGAAGCCGGTCGTCCCGAAATCTTGTGATTGTAATACAAAGGAACTTGACCAACACTCCGCGGAAAAGTCGCAGGAAGCTTTCCGGACGGATTTATCCGCCCAAAGACGACATCGGCCGCTGCATGACCCGCTTCTACTCCTGGATGCCAGAGTTCGAGGATAGCCGAAGCGTGCTCGGCCGTCCATGGGATCACCAATGGCCTGCCATTCATCAGCAGTACAACAGTCTTCTTTCCTGTCGCCACAAGGGTACGCAACAATTCCTCCTGAACGCCGGGCAGCCCGATCTCTGACCTGCTTGCGGCCTCGCCGCTCATCGACCGGGCCTCTCCGAGAACGGCAATGACAACATCCGCCGCAGCAGCAACACGAGCGGCTTCTGCAATTCCGGATCTCACGGTGTCGTCCACCCCGCATCCACGCACATACGTCACTTTCGTCTTTGACGGCGCTCCCCTGCGCAGGCCCTCGATGATCGACACGACGTCAGCAGCTTCACCCCTCGCCGACCAGGTACCTAATGGATCATCTTTGCTCTCTGCAAGCGGTCCCACCACGAGAATCGAACGCGTCGACTCAGTCAGGGGAAGGACCCCGTTCTCATTCTTTAACAACACGAACGATTCTGACGCCGCTCTCCGGGCAAGGGCACGATGCTCCTGCGTCATCATGACTGCACGCTCTCGCAACGTCGACGCCCCTCGAAACGGATCTTCGAAAAGACCCATGCGAAACTTGATGCGCAGCACCCGTCGCACAGCCTCATCGACAACGGCCATCTTCAGTCTACCGTCCTTCAACGCCGATCTCAATTCGTCGACGTAGATCAACGACATCATGTCCATATCGACGCCGGCAGTTAATCCAAGAATACCCGCCGACGTTCGGTCCGATGCGATGCCGTGCGTTTCCACTTCGCCCACAGAATTCCAGTCGCTTACGACAAACCCGTCGAACTGCCATTCCTTCCGCAAGATATCGGTGAGGAGATGCCTGCTTGCAGAACTCGGCACTCCGCCGATTTCGTTGAAGGACGACATGAGAGTGCCGACACCCGCTCTGACCGCCGCGCGATACGGTGGCAGATACATTTCGCGAAGCGTCCGTTCCGACATGTCGACGGTGTTATAGTCTCGTCCTCCTTCAGGCCCGCCATAGGCGGCAAAGTGCTTTGCCGTCGCCAAAAGCAGGCTTTTCGAATCGAGCAGGTGACCCTGAAATCCGCGCACCCGCGCTGCGGCGAATGCGGAGCCGAGGAACGGGTCTTCGCCCGACCCTTCGGCGATCCTCCCCCATCGGGGATCGCGGGCAATATCAACCATGGGGGCAAATGTCCAGTGAATGCCCGCAGCCGCGGCTTCACCCGCAGCCATACGTGCCGTTTCCTCCGCCAGTTCCGGATCCCAGGAGGCGGCCTCGCCCAGCGGAATTGGATAGATCGTTCGATAGCCGTGGATGACGTCGAGTCCAAAGAGCAGAGGAATCTTCAGACGGGTTTCATTCACGGCGATCCGCTGAAGAGACGCCGTTGCTTCCGAGCCTACAATGTTGAGAAAGGAGCCGACGCGCCCCTCACGGAGCATCTGCATACCGGACGCGCTGGCGTTAGACCGATGGAGGACCGTGTCCCAGACGCTCGACAGTTGATTCAGTTGGCCGAGCTTCTCTTCGATGGTCATCAAACGTAGGAGCGAATCCACGCGGTTTTCTACATCGGCCGGTCCCGATGGAAGCGGCTGTCCAGCGGGCCGACTTTTCTGGCCCCAGGCGGCCGACGAAACAAGCAGAATAGCGAAGGCAATTGATGCCGCGCGGAACGTCTGTGACATTTGCGTCATGGCAGGGATGTTGAAAGGTTCTAACGGCTGGATTCAGAATTTGCGGAATATCACCATCAAATCAGTAACCCGCAACTCCATCGACGTGTATATATTGCCTCTTGCCGTATTGAAACACATCGTCCTCCCAGTAGCTCAATACTTGTCAGCGCGACCGATTCGCGTTGGCAGTAATTCTTGTTTGCACACCGACTTGTTTATTCCGAAGTTACGTACGAGACAGTCTTCTTTCATGCCCGTTTGAGAAACGACAATGCATTCTTCGACCATATTGAACGACGGCGTGTATCCGCCTATGTTAACGCCCTTCGGTGAAGACGGGCGTGTGGCGTACGACGCGTTTGAGAGAAATATCGACACATGGAATCGCTCCGACTTGGGCGGCTATGTAGCTCTTGGTTCCAACAGCGAGACTCCGTATCTCTCGGACGAAGAGCGCAGAAAGTTGGTCGAAATCACAGTCCGGACGGCAAGGAAAGGAGCAACGGTGATCGCCGGTACCGGAGGCGAATCGACGGCCGAGACGATCCGGCGAACGGAAGAGGCGGCGAAGCTTGGTGCCGCTGCCGCTCTCGTCCTGCCTCCGTTCTACTATTCAGAGCAGATGACCGATCGCGTGATCATCGAACATTTCACCCGGCTCGCAGACGCTTCCCCAATTCCGATTCTCCTGTATCATGTCCCCAGATTCACGCACGTGAGTTTGCCGGTTCCCGTCATCGCAACTCTCAGCCGGCATCCCAACATCGGAGGAATGAAGGACAGCTCAGGAGACGTTCCCCGGCTGGCGGCGATCATGAAAACGGTATCACCGGCATTCCGAGTGTTTGTGGGAACAGCATCGGCTTGGTACCCGGCGTTGACGCTCGGTGTCCGTGCGGGGATCATGGCGCTCGCGAATATTGCTCCAAACCAATGCATCGAAGTCCAGCGCCTTTTTGAGGAAGGGAAAATGCAAGAAGCGCGTGACCTCTACGCCCGGCTTCTGCCGTTGAATGTCGCCGTCACGGCGACCTACGGTGTGCCTGGACTCAAGTTCGCAGCTCAGGAACTGGGATACGAAGCCGCCTCATTGCGCCGTCCGCTGCTTCCATTGCAGGAAAAGGAGCAGGATGCGGTGCGTAGGCTGGTGTCAGATGCAGGCCTGGGTCAGCGGCCAACCTAAGCTGCCAGTTGTATCTCCAAGAGTGAGAAGATTGGACCCACGAAGCGCACGAAGTACAATACTAACGAACACACTAGACTTCGTGTCATTCTATTCTATTTCGTGAACCTAGTGGGTGATCTTTGTACTAAGCTCTACGCAGCCTATTTCTTCGCCACCGGCTTCAGAAGCAGATCCTGAAAATCGAAACTAAAGTCCGTCTCCGGCGACACGGCTTCCATTCTTGCTTCGCGAATTGTACCGTCAGGCCTGAGGGAAAATGTCACGAACGCGTCCGCCCGCAGCTCACGGTCGCGCCATCGGGCAACAAACGTGTCGTATTGCCAGTGCTCAAGGTCCCCGACGAGCGACGGAGTTTTCGTGAATGTGATGACCAGCTTTCCGTTCTCCTGGGCGACCTGTATGTCGCCGTACCACTGGTCGTTGTAGGTGCCGGCGTATGACGCCAGGGGAAGCAACGGTCTCGAATCTGCTTTTCGGCTTGCCGATGTCTTCGCATTCGCGGCCGCCATCATGGAGTCGCTGCGAGCCATCAGCTTCTGATACGCGGCGAGCCAGTCGGTGTCGTTCATCTTCAGGTAGTGATCGAAAATGTGCATGGTGATCGCTTGAAACGCAGCGCCGCTCTCCTGATTCGTGAAGACCGCGACGCCAAGCCGCTGATCGGGCAATAACGCCACTTTCGAAACGAACCCGGGAAGGCCGCCCGTATGCGAGATCACTTTGTGACCCCGGAAATCGTTGACACCCAGGCCGAGCGCATATCCGTTGAATTGTGCGCGCAGCGCGGAGAGTTCGGGGGGCGGGTTTCCTGTTCCCAGCGGAGTGACGATCGTCCACAACTGACGGTTGGTGCGCGGTGTGAACAGCCATTTCCCGTCGGGAGTCTTTCCGGAATCAAGCTGGGTGATCATCCACTTTGCAATATCGACTGCGTTCGTGACCACACCGCCGGCCGGGTTCGTATTGTCACTCGTGAAAGGAGCGACGGGGCGCACCGACCCCTCGACCTTCGCATGCGACCAGGCCGCGTTCGCCGTTCCGCCAATGTCCGAATGCCGGTCCTTGCTTTCCGTCATGCCCACCGGGATGAAAATGCGCTTCGCGATGAAATCCTCCCAGCTCATGCCGCTCACGGATTCAATGAGCTGTCCGGCCACCAGATACAGCACGTTATCGTAAGCGTACGCCGACCGGAAACTGGTCACCAGCGGGATGTATTGCAGCCGCCGGGCGATCTCATCCCGATTATAGGTCGACGGCGGCCACCAGAGCAGATCGCCCGCACCGAGGCCGAGCCCGCTTCGATGGACCAGGAGGTCGCGTACGGTGATCTCGTTCGTGACATATGGATTTGACAACCTGAACCAGGGAAGATAGCGGATGACGGGGGCATCCCATTCCAGCTTTCCCTCTTCGACAAGGATCCCGATGGCAGTTGCCGTAAAGACCTTGGTGTTGGAGGCAATGGCGAACAGCGTATGTTCGTCGACGGCGGCTTTCTCCCCCATTTTACGGATGCCGTATCCTTTTGCAAGGACGACCTTGCCGTCCTTGACGATCGCCAGTCCGATGCCGGGCACGTCAAACGTCGAACGAACGCGATCGACATACGCGTCTATTTCCTTCGGCGGAGCGGTTTGCGCTATTACCGCAGTTGCAGCAAGAATGAGAATCGCCGTTACACACATCCATCGACAGCAGGAAATCGTAACGTTCATGGGAAGTCCTTTCTCAAAGTGCGAATCAAGGTACGGATGAGGTTGAGGTTAGGCAAGCGATGGCGAGATTCTTTTTCTTCGGTTATTCCTGTATGCGTCGTTCATCTCGGTCAGCCTTCATTTGAAGATGACCGACAAGACGCCATGAAAGCCAAGGACGCCAAGAAAGATATAGCGATTGAATAGTATTTTGAGACCCTTGGCGGTTTACTCTTTAACAACTAGCTCTACGGTGCTCACATGGCAGACAAACGCGCAGGCTGGAACGATTATTTCATGAATATCGCCGAGCAGGTTGCGACACGCAGTACGTGCGACCGTAAGCACATCGGCGCCGTCATTGTGAGGGACAGGACAATATTGTCAACCGGCTATAACGGCAGCCTGCGGGGGTCGCCGCACTGCGACGACGCAGGGCATGACATGGAGAACGGGCATTGCGTGCGAACCGTGCACGCTGAAGCGAACGCCGTGGCTCAATCGGCGAAACATGGCGTGCGGATTGACGAATCGGAGATCTACGTGACGGCTTCCCCCTGTCTGGCGTGCTTTAAGCTCGTAGCGAACTGCGGCATCAGGACAGTGTACTTCAAGGAATTCTACAGGGACGAACGCATAACGGAATACGCAAAGCAGGCGGGGATAAAGCTGGTGTTCATGGGGGAGAAAAAGAAGAATAGGGATGAGGGATGACGAATACTGAGAGAGTGAATGGAGTACAGTGAACGGGGGCAGGAAACAATTGGGCACGTTGTCAAAATCTCGAATGCTCTAGCGCGCAGCTTTTGAAGCAAGCATATCGCGTTCCGATGCGGGGATGGTGACGTCGTTAGCACCCTGAAGATAGACTTTCCTTGCTTCGGCGAACGAACTCCGACTTTCCAGAAGTTCACCCAGTAGCCCGTAGATATCGGCTGACGAGGTCTTGTCACGAAGCGCAGCCCTCAACACGCCGATCGCCTCTTCCTCTTTCCCCGCCTCATGAAGGTAAAACGCCCGAGCAAACACATATTTTGGTTCGAGAGGGCGTAACGCAACAGCCCGCATTGACCATCGCACCGATTCATTACGATCGTATCGTGCTGTAAGTATTGCCAGGTTATACGCCGCGACAGCGAGTGTCGTGTCTCCCGTATACGCCGCCCGCAGTCGCGTTTCTGCATCGGTTGCTTCTCCACGTCCGGCGAGGAGCAGGCCGAGATTAAGATTCGCAGCGACGTTCCAGGGATCGGCAGAAAGCGCCATACGCAATTGTTGCTCTGCTTCCGAATTTCTACCTGCAGCTTCATACGCAAACGACGCATTCACGCGAGCGGACACGAATTCCGGCCGCAACTTCAGCGCGCGTTCGTACGCCGAGATCGCATTCTTCTGATCGCCGGTTGATGCGTAATAGTTGCCGAGATTGTAGAGTGAAGCGTGGTCATCCGGCCGCGCCATCAAGAAGGCCACATATTCATTGAGGGCATCGATCATTCTGTCGGAAGCCTTCTGCTGCCGCACGTTGACCGCGACGGAAGCATACGACTCGGCCGCGCGCACTCGCACGAGGCGAATCGAGTCGCCCGCCGCCGATTGCAGCAGGCTTTCTACCCGCGGGCCCGTGGATCCGTAGAGCGCCTGAGCCGCCGCGGCCCTGACGAGTGGAGACTGATCCTTCAACCCAATGTCCGCCGCTTCGACTTTCTGTTTGTCCGGCCAATTTCTCATCGCTCGCAACAGCGATGCCGCATACACTTCTTCCCTGCCGTTCTTCCCGATGGAACGTTTCATGTCCTCGAAACGCGTCCATACTCCTTTCTTCGCCTCCTCCAAACGAGCACTCATTTCGAGGACCGGCCGCTGAAAGTCATTCGGATGCCACTTTCGGACGACTGAGTCGGCCCATGATGCAGACTTCTCGTTGTGACATTGTGTGCACGCATTCGGCGAGCCAAACCTTTCTGTGACGCCCGGGGTCGGAGGACGCATTGAATGGTCGCTCCGAGACATGCGGGCGAACTCCGACTTCGGCATATGACAGGAGATGCATTGGGCCCCTTTTGTGCCTGCTGCATGGCGGGAATGTGAGGCAGCATCGCGCACCCGCTCGGCATGACACGGCAGACAAGCTTTATCGGGTTCGTTCACAAAACGGAACCTGCCGCTCGATGTGTGACAATGCATACACGTCAGCGTTTTTGCACGACGGCAGGGGCTCGTCAACCACGATGTCATCGTATAATTCTCGCCAAGGTCCCTGCCGTCGGCCGCAAAGTCGGGGTCTTCCCACGTTACAAGGTCGAAATGATCGAAGAATCGTTCGCCAGGAGTGTATGCGGCGGTGAGCGGCAGCATCTTCGCGTGGCATGGGGAGCAGAGGTCGTTTGATTGAGCGGGCGCGAAACGCTTTGCGCTGATAAGATGAAGGTCCGGATGCGCGCCCGAATCCATGCGAGAACTGAACGCGCGAATGTGGTCGGCCGCGGGACCGTGACACGTTTCACAATTGATCCCCGGCTCCGACCACGTCAACGAGTAAACATCAATAGCGGGATCGTAGCTCGTGCGGGCCTGACTGACGTGACAGCGATAGCAGGAATTGTTGAATGTGTAGGCTCGGTCACGCCACGGCAACGGAGCGTCCCCGCTGCCTTGGCCGAAATGCCGCAAGTTCGCTCCCGCAGTGTGAAACCACGATGAAGCTCGAACATCGTACGCGATCGGCAGCGTCTGGATCCGTCCCCTGTCGAGTTCTGTCAGGAAATACAAGACATTCTTGCCGCCGACAGCGAACGAGATCGCATAATCACTCGTTCTATCGTTCTTACGTTCTTCTAACACTCCATCGCCCGGTTTGATCGTTACCCGCGACGACTCCCCGGCCAGAACGACGGACCATGGTTCACTCGGAAGGAACGACTTTGCGAAATCACTGTCGTACGCCCGGACGCTGAGCCCATGCATCGACGTCGACCACTTCTGATGGAATTCAGCGTGGCATCCGATGCAACTTTGAGAGCCGGTGAACCGAGGAGGGGCGGCAGAATCAGATATTGATGGTGCGAAATGTAGCGGATCGAAATAGAAGAAGAGGATTAGTATCGCCGCTGGAACAAGGTAGAATGATAAGCGACGAGCGTTCATTCACGTTGTTGCGCTGTCATCTGATCTCTGACATCTGAAATCTGAGCTCTGACCTCTGCATTCTCCGCTCTACTTCCCCTTCAACCACGTGTCAAACCACCGTGCTGCAGCTTCTTTCAACTCGGCGGATGACTTTGCGTTTTTTGAGGGGACGGGGTGGAGCAAAATTTCCCTATTGAATGAACGATCACTATATCGCTCGAACGCCTGCTTCAGGAAGGACTCGTCTTCTGTGCTCTTTCCGAAGAGCAACAGCGGGCGCGGGTACGTCAGCGGCAGAAGATCCTCTATGTTGCCCCATGTTTGAATTCTTGGAATGGTCAACAGGGCGGAAACATGCGACGGTTTGCCTGGCAGCGGAACTTCTCTGAACTTCTCAAGACCGCCGGTGGCGACCACAGCAGCGACGCTTCGGTCTACGGCTCCCACGACAGCCGCAACAATCCCTCCTTCTTCAACTCCCATGACTCCAATGCGCATGTAATGAACCTCCGGCCTTAGGGACAAGTAATTGACCGCGAACATCACTTCTCCCACTTCCTGAGCCATCAACGACGACTTTTCGCCAATGTATCGTTCAGCCGCGGCTGTAAACACCCCCATTGATGGCCCCTCTCCATCCGGACCAGAAACTGCACGGCGGCTTTCATATCCGAACCGGTCGGGGACCATAACAACGTATCCTCGCAGACACAGGTCCACGGCGTTGGCCCAGCTTTCCTTGGGGCCGGAGCCGGCAAGAAGGCTCTTCCCTTTCACGAACGACCCGTCGGGTCCGTCAGGATGCACGACGACAATGCCCGGCAGAAGTCCTTTACGCACGTTCGGCACATACACATCCGCTTCAATCGATTGATCCCCCACTCTGTAAGAAACTCGTTCACGCGAGTACTTCTTTCCTCTCTCAATCGAAACCGTATCGACGCGGGATGCAAGCTGTGAAGGGACTTCGCCGAGAAGGGAGAGGAATCTTTGCCGTTTCTTCTGGCCCCGCTGGAAAACAGTCGCTTCGCTGTCTGTTTCCGCAGTGACTTTGTACTCCTCCTGCAACCGCCCCAATTCCTTTTTCAAAGAATCGCGAAGACCCGCATAGGCAGCGTCATTCACGATGTTTTTCAATTCATTCGGATCCGATTGGATGTCATACATTTCCCACTCATGCAACTGGTAGAAATGCATGAGCTTGTAACGGTCCGTCCTGACTCCGTAATGCCTCGGCACCTTATG
>Ga0155966_1073_pt1 | contig 20508 bp, 11 predicted proteins | sample RifCSPlowO2_02_FD_107620 | JGI IMG/M metagenome (GOLD analysis project Ga0155966, IMG submission 107620) | Ignavibacteria bacterium RIFCSPLOWO2_02_FULL_55_14 | reverse complement strand
AGCTTGGTGAAGGGGGCATGGGCATCGTCTATAAGGCCCAGGACACCAAGTTGAACCGAACTGTCGCTTTGAAATTTCTTCCCGACAGGGTCAACAAGGACGAGCCCGCCAAGGCACGATTCCTCCAGGAAGCGCAGGCAGCAGCAGGACTGAACCATCCCAACATTTGCACGATCTACGGCGTCGATGAACATGAACATCAGCTTTTCATTGCGATGGAATATGTCGACGGCGGAACGATACGTGAAAAACTCCCCTTCCAGAAGGTCAACGATGCAGTGACCATTGCCATTCAGATCGGTGAGGCACTGCAGGAAGCACACTCCAAAGGCATAGTACATCGTGATGTCAAGGCAGACAACATCATGCTGACCTCCAAAGGTCAGGCGAAAGTGATGGATTTTGGCCTTGCAAAGCTGAAGGGGGCGCTTAAGTTGACGCGCACTTCGAGCACGGTTGGAACGCTTGGTTATATGGCTCCTGAGCAGATCCAAGGGGGCGAGGTGGACCACCGGAGCGACATCTTTTCGTTTGGCGTTCTGCTCTTTGAGATGTTGACGGGCAAACTCCCGTTTAGAGGTGAGCACGAGGCGGCCATGGTCTATTCCATCGTGAACGAAGAACCGCAGAACATCGAGCAACTCGTTCCTGAAATCTCCCCGCTCGTGGCGAACCTGATCCAGCGTTGTTTGGAAAAAGATCCTGGTGATCGTTACCAGAACTCTGAAGATATCGTTGTTGAACTTAAGCGATCGCAAAAGAAAACTACAAGGGTCTCGAAGACAATTCCGATCCAATCGGTCGAAAACTTTTCGGGAATACATGCTGCGGTTCGCAGACGGCGGCTTATTCCTTGGATAGTTGCTGCCCTCGCCGTGATATTGGTTACTGCGGGCATCCTGTACCTACGTGCTGATAAGCTTCCTCAATTGAATCCGCACTATACTTCAAAGACGCTCTCCCTACCATTTCAACAAATTGGCTGGTCGAGTATGACTGAAGATGGAAATCAGATTGTTTTCCCGGCGGCCGGTGAAAACGCTCTCTGGGATATCTATATCATGCACCCCGAATCGGAAGAATATCGCAAGGTCACAAATGAGTCTCAAAAATACATCGAAGTTGCTTCGATTTCTCCGAACGGAAACTACATTGGTTATACGACGCACGATGGTGACAAGACCATGACTCGGGTTATTTCATCAGCGGGAGGCAGAAGCACGCTTATCATTGACGCTGGCTATGGAATGAAGTGGAGCCCTGACAGCAAGAGAATTGGTTATCATCTATTTAATCAGAAAACGAAGAAACAGGAAATTTGGAGCGCTAGACCCGATGGTGGCAATAAGAAGTTGGAGTTCGAAGACAGTAAAGGAGTTCTACCAAACAGTCAGTTTTCTCTGGCTTGGTCGCCAGATGGTAACTCTATTGCTTGGATCCGAGCGTTCAATGGTTATAGAGAAGTTGTGGTTCGCGACCTGAAAACTGGTACCGAACTTCAACTTACGAATGATAAAGAAATGATCGATGAAGTCAATTGGACGAACCAGGGTTACATCGTGTATTCCAGCAACAAAACGGGCAATACAAATCTGTGGATGGTCCCTGCCAGGGGAGGCGAATCGATTCCAATTACTTCGGGCGGAGGACCAGATATCGGTTCAGCGATTTCGAACGATGGACGTCGATTTCTGTACTATCGAATCGATTTCACATCGGACGTTTGGTTAGAAGATTTGGGAACCGGACATCGCGAAAGGATTACAAACGGGGAAGGAGGTCATAGAAATCTCCGAATTTCTCCGGACGGTAAACGTATCGCTGTTTCTATGAGAGATCGTGACTTTCTTAATCATGGCTCACAGCTCTATCTGATCGAGATTCGGAACAAAAGTCGCCGACGTCTGAGCTTTGAGGCCGAAGCAGGGTCTCATAGTGAAGGGGCGAGTTGGTCACCCGACGGGAATCGTATTGCTTACGTTTTGACGAAAGAGTCATCACCTGATTCAGCAGCAATCATCGTCGTCGATGTTTTAAACCCTCAGCCAAGGAAAATATACGAAGGCGAAAGAGCATTCTGGGCCGACAACGAAAACATACTATGTTTCTCAAAACAAGGCACAATCAGTTTCTCTCTCAGCAAATCAATTGCTAAGCCATTTTTTGAAGACTCGACTTGGGCGTTACCTGTTTTGGGCGGCACACAGATGCTCTATGAAGACCTCCGTCAAGCGAAAAACGGGCTTTGGATCGTACAGCAACCTGGATCTTCCCACGTCCCCAAATTATTGCTTAAACCTGGAGAATACCTCAATCCTTGGGTCATCGACCAGTATGGAAAAACGCTCTACTACTTCAAGACGCGTGATGAGATTTGGCAAATTGACCTTCATTCTGGGAGCAAAGCGAAACTCGTTTCTCATGAGGATTTGTTAGTTGCATTTGACGTAAGTCCCGACAGGAAGACGCTAATCTACACCCCGCGTGCATCGGACCGGCATTCAAGCCTTATTGTTGTTGACAATTTGTTTAAGTGAAAATACTAATGATCGGCCAGACAATCAGTAATTACAGCATCCTGGAGAAGCTAGGTGAAGGCGGAATGGGCGTCGTTTGCAAGGCCCAAGACACAAAGTTGGACCGCTTCGTCGTGCTCAAGTTCCAAAATTCCCCACGAGCGTTTTGTGCGAGTGGCTGGAATTTTGAGAATCCCGCCGCAAGGCGGGATCTGCACTCGGGAGCAACTCTATGATCGGCCAATCCATCTCGCACTATAAGATCCTCGAGAAATTGGGTGAGGGTGGCATGGGAGTGGTCTACAAAGCCCAAGACACCACGCTCGACCGCCTTGTCGCCCTCAAATTCCTCCCGGATCATGTTGCGGTCGGCACAGCCGAATTGGAGCGCTTTGTCCAAGAGGCCAAGGCAGCCGCCGGGCTGAGTCATCCCAACATCTGTACGATACACGGGATCGAGCAGGCAGAAGGCAAGAACTTTATCGTGATGGAATTCGTCGACGGCCAAATGCTCGAGGAGAAGAAATCCTCCCTCACGCAGAAGCAGGCGATCGAGATCGGGATACAGATCGCCGAGGGTCTTGCGGCCGCTCACGACAAAGGCATTGTGCATCGCGACATCAAGCCCGAGAACATCATGATCCGGAAGGACGGACGGGTCCAGATCATGGATTTCGGCCTGGCGAAACTGCGGGGCGCGTCCCGCCTCACGAAGGAGGGTTCGACCGTCGGAACGGCCGGCTACATGTCCCCCGAACAGGTTCAAGGACAGGAAACTGACCATCGCTCGGATATTTTCTCTTTGGGTGTACTTCTCTTCGAGATGCTGACGGGGCAAGCTCCCTTCAAGGGATTGCACGAAACTGCGATCGCTTACGAGATCGTGAATGTCGACTCCCCTCCGATGTCGTCGATCAAGCCGGACATCTCGCCGGAACTCGACGCGATCGTCACCGAGTGCCTCGAAAAAGATCCGAACGAGCGGACGCAGGCCGCGAAGCAGGTCGCCAACGATCTCAAGCGGCACAAGCGGGAGTCCAGCAGGACGCGGCTTTCACGGACGATTCCTGCACGGTCTTTCGCCTCACGACCTTCAGATGCAACAGAATCGGGCAACTCCGGAACGAGTGTCAAAAAGTATCTCTGGCCCGTCATCACTGGGGTCTTGGTCCTTGCGCTGGGCATCGCCGCATGGAGCCCTTGGAAAGCAGCAACGGTCTCACGTCCGGTCATGAGGTTCTCAGTGAACCTCCCGGAGAATAACCTGATCGTGACAACTTCGTCCATCGATATTTCCGCAGATGGAAAGCTCCTCGCATACGCCGGCGGCAATGGGACCAGCACGCAGATCATCCTCAGAAGAATGGACGCGCTTGCCTTGCAGCCGCTCGCAGGCACAAACGGTGCGCTGTATCCAACCTTTTCGCCGGATGCCAGGTGGCTGGCGTACGAGGTGAACGGAATTCTGATGAAGATACCGGTGTCGGGGGGCGCCGCGCAAAAACTCTGCAATATCGAGGGTCTATCGCGCGGGATCACCTGGGAAAACGAACATTCGATCCTGTTTGGACACATAAACAGGGGCATCTACCGTGTCTCCGCAAACGGCGGTACGCCGGAGGCCATCACACGACCGGATTCTGCTACCGGCGAGATCAGTCACAGATTCCCTCAGCTCCTTCCGGACGGAAAGACCCTCATCTTTACGGTGAAGCAGAACAATATCTCGACATTCGACGATGCGATCATTGTTGCTCAACGTATCGATTCGGGTGAACGAAAGGTCCTTGTTCGGGGAGGTACGTTTGGACGGTACACTCCGACTGGACATCTCGTTTACGTTCGGGCAGGTTCTATCTATGCTGTTCCCATGGATGCATCGACCCTCACAGTGGATGGCCAGCCAGTCGTCATCGAGAAAGGTGGATGGCAGAATTCCGCCTCGGGTGACGCGTATCTGACGTTCAGCGGAACCGGCGCGTTTGTGTTCTCTCCTGCGGATCCCGCCAGCGTTGGCGTCATTGAGCTTTCATGGCTCGGAAGAAACGGCGTAGTCCGGCCGCTGCTGGATAGCGCAAACGCTTTCTTCACGGCAACGCTTTCTCCCGATGGACAGAAATTGGCAACGGTGATCCAGGCGGCGAACGACGACATCTGGATCTACCATATCCTCCGCAAGACGTTGACACGATTTACTTTTGGCGGAGGCAATTCGAGCTTCCCCATCTGGTCCCCGGACGGGAAATACGTCGTGTATGCCGCCGAGCGCGGAACGATGACCGACCTTTTCCAAAAACCGTGGGATGGCAGTACGGCAGAAGAACGGTTAACGAACGGTTTGAGCGTTTCAGAGCTTTCGTCCTATGCACCGGATGGTAAGGCCGTTGCATTCGTCCAGAATGGAGACATCTGGATACTCCCTCTCGATGAGGCCCGCACACCCAGGCCATTTCTGGCCAGCCCCGCGAACGAAGCCTCTCCGAGATTTTCTCCCGATGGTCGCTGGCTGGCCTATAGTTCCAACGAATCGGGAAGCGACGAGATCTACGTGATACCCTATCCACAACGCGGGGCAAAGTTCCAGATCTCGTCGGGTGGTGGCGCCACACCCTTCTGGTCCCGTGACGGTAAGGAACTGTTCTTCACCACGAGCAGCGCTCTGAACCGGCGTCGCAGGTCCGGCGGTGGGATCATGTCTGTCGAAATCACCGGCACGGCACCGTTCGACTATTCCGCAGAGCGATCGGTGGTTCCACTTCCTCCTTCCAGCGTGATCACGGATGTCTCGCCCAACGGCCAGCAATTCGTCCTTGCAGTGTACCGAACACAGGCGATCGGCCAGAATGACCTGACGGTGGTGCTAGAGTGGTTCGATGACCTGAAGGCAAAGACGATGGGAATGAAGTAATTACAGGCGACCCAGTGGCGTGTTCAATTGAACGCGCCACTGGGTCGGAATGAAGAAAAACATGATCGATTCAACAATCAGTCACTATAAGATCCTTGAGAAACTCGGCGAAGGCGGAATGGGCGTGGTCTACAAAGCCCAGGACACCACTCTCGACCGTCTTGTCGCTCTTAAATTCCTACCGGACCATGTTTCGGTAGGGACCTCGGAACTCGAGCGGTTCATCCAGGAGGCTAAAGCGGCAGCTGGTCTGAACCACCCCAACATTTGTACGATATATGGGATTGAAGAGTCTGAAAAGAAACATTTCATCGTCATGGAGTTCGTAGACGGCCAAACGCTCCAGGAGAAAAAGTCCTCCCTTTCGATGAAGCAGGCCCTCGACGTCGGCATTCAGATCGCTGATGGCCTTGCAGCAGCGCACGAAAAAGGAATCGTCCACCGGGACATCAAGCCCGAGAACATCATGTTCCGCAAGGATGGGCGCGTGCAGATCATGGATTTCGGGTTGGCAAAACTCCGCGGGGCCTCACGACTTACAAAAGAGGGATCGACCGTCGGCACTGCCGGATACATGTCGCCTGAGCAGGTGCAGGGACAAGAAACCGACCATCGTTCCGACATCTTTTCTCTTGGAGTCCTGCTCTATGAAATGTTCACCGGTCAGGCCCCTTTCAAGGGCATGCACGAGACGGCTATAGCTTACGAAGTAGTGAATGTCGATTCGCCTCCGATGTCCTCAATCAAGAATGAGATCTCGCCGGAACTGGATGCGATCGTTATAGAATGTTTGGAGAAGGATCCGGCTGAGCGAGCACAAGCTGCAAGTCAGGTTGCTGTCGACCTGAAGCGTTTCAAGCGCGAATCGAGTCGCTCGAGAGTGAGCAGAATCATGTCGGCAAGACCGACACAAGAAATGCCGTCCAAGTCCGGACCGCAACAAGCTGTCCCCATCATCCAGAGACTTTCTCGCTTGACCCCTTGGATAGTTTCTGCAATCGTCGTGGTCAGCGCCGCAAGCTGGGTGCTCTGGAACTCCGGAAACAGAGGAACCGGCCAAAACGTCAACCACCTGAATATTTCCGCTATAAATTCTCCCGACCAACAAGTGTACTGGTCGGATGTTCCATCCCTGGCCCTCTCCCCCGACGGGCGAATATTGGCATACACACTCTCTGACGGAGGGGCCTCGCAGATCTATCTTCGTTCTCTGGATAAATACGATGTCCAACCCTTGAAGGGGACGATCAATGGAACGGCTCCTTTCTTTTCCCCCGACGGTCAATGGATAGGTTTCTTTACCGAAGGAAAAATCAAAAAGGTACCAACAGCAGGTGGATCGGTCGAGACGATTTGTGATGCACCTGGTTTTCGGGGAGCTTCGTGGGGTCCAGATGACAGGATCTACTATTCTCCCGATTTCGCATCAGGCATTATGTCGGTCTCATCGGCAGGGGGGGACATTCGGTCCTTTTCGGCGCTCGATACCAGCAAAGGAGAGCGCACACACCGGTGGCCTCAAGTTTTGCCCGGCGGAAAAGCCATTCTGTACACTTTGGGCGATCAACGGAACCCGAATTCATATGAGGACGCATCATTCGTACTTCAGTCGGTTGAAAGCGGGGAACGGGTGATGCTCAACGTGAAGGGAGAAATGGCGAGGTACGTCGAACCGGGATATTTGATCGTCGGCCGCAATGCCTACTTGTTCGCTGTACCTTTCTCGATCGATAAAGGTTTAGCCGCGAAGTCGTTGGTAAAGATGGTCGAAGGAGTCAGCGGAGATCCCGGGAGCGGAGTGGTGGATTTTGCGGTCTCTCGAGACGGAGACCTTGTCTATCTTCCCGGAACGGCAAACAAAGACCTGGAGTTGGTACGCGTGAGCCTGAACGGCACGATCACTCCACTCCCTGTGCAGTCACAACAGTACTTCGTTCCGCGCATGTCCCCCGATGGCAGCAAACTTGCTGTCATGGTGGGAACCACATCCACGGATTGTGATATCTGGATCTACGACTTCCGAAAGGAAGCGATAAATCGGCTTACGTTCACCAAGGCTGCGGTCGTGCCATTGTGGAACAAGGATGGGAAGAGTCTCTACTTCGGAGATGCCAATACTGACGGCCTCATTACGAGACAGTCGGCGGATGGGAGTTCTCAAGAGGAAAAAGTATTTGTCACACCCCGCCCGAGCTATCCGTCGTCACTCTCGCCGAACGCCGATTATTTGGTCACGAGTGGCGTGGCTGGCGGCGACAACATGATCACAAACGTGAAAAGAGGGACCGATCCCGAAGTGTTGAACCTCTCTTCCAGCTATTCTTACGGCGGGATAATTTCTCCTGATGGACGATTCATAATGTACGGATCGAGCGAAACGGGGGCCCCGGAGATCTTTGTCCGCACATTCCCCGACCTGAAAGGGAAATGGCAGGTTTCTGTAGGCGGAGGGATCGGTGCGATCTGGTCCCCAGACAACAGGGGCATCTACTATGTCAGCAGCGTTGGAGGTATGATGGTTGTGCCAATTAAGACTTTGCCAGTGTTCGAGCCAAGCGCTCCAAAGCGGCTGTTTGATGTCTCCCGTATGCACTTCCCGAACATCCCTGTCACGAATTTCGATATCTCGCCTGATGGGAAGAGTCTTATCATGATTCGAAACACGGCCAGTCCCAGTAAGACAACGTCGTTCAATTATATTCAGAATTGGATGAAGGAATTGGAGAAGTTGGGGGAATAAGGAGAGATGGCAGTCGTCAGATGTCAGTAGTCAGACTGAACAATATAACAACGTGAATAGATGATCGGCACGACGATTTCGCATTATAAGATCCTCGAAAAGCTGGGCGAAGGTGGCATGGGCGTCGTCTACAAAGCCCAGGACACCAAACTCGATCGCATCGTCGCGCTCAAGTTTCTGCCTCACTACCTTCACGCCAGTGAAGATGAGAAAGTGCGCTTTCTCCAAGAAGCAAAAGCCGTGGCAACGCTGAATCATCCCAATATCTGCGTCATCCACGACATTAAGGAGGAAGAAGGGAAAAACTTCATTGTCATGGAGTTTGTGGAAGGCATGACACTACGCGAGAAGCTTTCTCAAGCTCCGATAGCGGTGAAAGAAGCCGTCACGTACGCCGTTCAAATTGGCGAGGCATTAGAAGAAGCCCATAGCAAGGGCATTGTCCACCGCGATATCAAGTCCGATAATATCATGGTGAACAAGAAGAACCAGATCAAGGTAATGGATTTTGGGTTGGCGAAACTAAAAGGCGCGCTCAAGCTCACCAAAACGACGAGCACCGTCGGAACACTCGGCTACATGGCACCCGAGCAGATTCAAGGCGGCGAGATAGATGCTCGTTCAGATATCTTCTCATTCGGGGTAGTCTTGTTTGAAATGTTAACCTCACGGCTTCCGTTTCGTGGTGAGCACGAGGCTGCGATGATGTATTCGGTGCTGAATGAAGAGCCCCAACCCATCCAAAAATATATACCGGACATTTCCTCAGAATTTGTTCACATCCTCAATCGTGCTTTGGAGAAAGATCCCGAGAATCGATATCAGACTGCCGCCGATCTACGAAGCGATCTAAAACGTCTGAAGCGGGATACAGCCGCTAAACCCCACTCAGCCTTATCAACGCTTGCCTCCGCCGCACCTGTCGACACAACCGTCTCTGAATCGGGTCTTTCTGAATCCGACCCTGAAATAGTTCAGTTCACAAGCTTTACGAAGGCCAGCATCTCACTTGCCGTGCTAGGAATACTCGGGGCTCTTGCTGCCGGACTATTCTATCATAAATCTGCAGTTGGTTCAGAACTCAAGCTTCAATGCCCTGAAGTTGTCGCTCTCAGCAAGGCGCGTGAGGTTGTCGCCGAATTTAGAGCGGACGCCACCGGTCTCAAGTCAAATGCTACTTTTCGAGCAACATTTTTAGATCTGAATCTTGTTTCGAGCAAAGCAGGCATCGAGGAGACGCGGCGAGCAATTCGTGATGGTAACGCCACCTGCTGGAAAGTTGACATTACAAAATCTGGGGAACGCTACAAGAATATTCCTTGCTGTCCGCTTGGTGGGTTCTCCATCTGGATCGACCATCGTGGACGGCTCGTCAGTTACGAAACGCCGGTGCGAGATAGCGCAACTGGTACGGCATTGACGAACGAGCAGGCGATCGCTTTTGCGCAAGAAGTTGCACGACGCAAGTTCGCGTTAGACACCACCGGGTACGATATGGAAATAGTACGGAGAAGCAGTCCTCCGGGATTAGCAGAGATTACTTGGCGGAATCGCGATCCCGTTTTCGGTCATAAAGAAATCCTACGCGCGAACATACAAGGATCTAAATTGATCAAGCTCAGTCGGCTTCTTGAACCAACAGAGGAGTGGAGAGAAAAGAAGAATCAAGGTTCCGACGCCTTGTGGAACGCTGGTCGAGCTGTTGTAGTTCTTGCAAGCTTTGCTACCTTCGTATTTGGTCTCGTGGTTCTGATACGCGGCAAAAGTTGGAATCCGCTGCGTGGAAGACTGCCGATGGTCACGAGTATCCTTATTACGATAGGATTACTTTTTGAAGCACAGACAGCCTCAGTGTTTGATTTCGTTTTTGATGCTTTCTTCTCTGTAATTTTGGGGTTCACTTGCTTCACTACTTTTGCCGGACTTTTCGAATGGCTGCGAATATCAAACCTTGTTCGCCTTTATGGAGCGGAACAGCTCGTGGCTGGGCGACTCTCCGCGCGCGCGGTTGCGGCGTCGCTTATCCATGGGTCATTGGCGGGTTTACTGTGCGTCGGGATAGAAAAGAGCTTGAAAAGTCTCATGTCGATGGTCCCCGGCTATTTGCCCTCGATCTCGGAGTTGATCGGAATAATCGAAAGTGGTCCACTTGTGTCAGCCTATCCCGTAGCATTTGTGATTCTGTTGGTCGTTGAGACGGCGGTGGTCGTTGAACTGGCCGAGAAACTGTTCCGCAAAAGAATTCTAGCCCTGCTGATTCCCGCGTTACTATTACCAATTCTCTTTTTAGCGACAGAAAGGCAGGAGAATTTAACAGTTCTCTTAATAGGTTTTCTCTCAAGGTTTTTGATTGCTCTCGTGATGGTTTACATTTACAGATCATATGGATTCGCCGCAACATGGTTATTGATGATTGTCTCCACACTCTTCGATTTGGCAATTAGCTCGCGCTCGGTGCAAGATCCAAGTTTCGTTTTTCAGTCGAACATGCTACTTGTGCTTATCGCTCTTTTGCTGACTCTAGGAGCCTGGGGCTACATGCGGACACGCGTTATCCAAAGTCTTAAAACTTTGAATTCTGAGCAATAACAACTCGAGGCACTTGCGGATTGATCGACCTAAGAGTCCCCGATTCTCAGTCAAACGATCTTGGGTCTGCAATTTTGAGATCAGTCAAACAATATCTCATTATCAGATTCTCGAAAACCCCCCGAATTCTTCTGAGCAAGTCGGCGAAGGTGGGTTTGTCCACTGACTTGTCCGGCGTAGCGCCAGCGTAGGCAGAAGCCAACTTCTTATCTATAGGTTCTGCAATGATAGGAACAACCGTTTCTCACTATAAAATCCTCGAGAAGTTGGGCGAAGGCGGCATGGGCGTGGTGTATAAAGCCCAGGACACCACTCTTGACCGGCTCGTCGCGCTGAAATTCCTCCCGGACCATGTCGCTGTCGGTTCAGCTGAACTGGAGCGATTTATACAGGAAGCAAAGGCCGCCGCCGGACTGAACCACCCCAACATCTGCACGATCTACGGCATCGAGGAGTCCGCGGGTAAGAATTTCATCGCTATGGAATTCGTCGACGGTCAGACGCTTCAAGAAAAAAAGTCTTCCCTGTCGATGAAGCAGGCATTAGACGTTGGAATTCAGATCGCAGAAGGTCTCGCAGCCGCCCACGAAAAAGGCATCGTCCACCGGGATATCAAGCCCGAGAACATTATGTTCCGCAAGGATGGGCGCGTGCAGATCATGGATTTCGGGTTGGCGAAGCTCCGTGGCGCGTCACGACTTACAAAAGAAGGCTCGACGGTCGGCACGGCTGGTTACATGTCGCCGGAACAAGTGCAAGGGCAGGAGACGGACCACAGGTCGGACATTTTTTCTCTTGGCGTTCTTTTATATGAAATGCTCTCTGGTCAGCCTCCTTTCAAGGGAGTGCACGAGACTGCCATCGCTTACGAGATCGTCAATGTGGATTCTCCGCCGATGTCCTCCATTAAGTCAGAGATCCCTCCTGAATTGGATGCGATCATACTGGAATGTCTCGAAAAGGACCCAAAAGAGCGGACACAGTCGGCAAGCCAGGTGGCGCTGGAATTAAAGAGATACAGGAGAGAATCGAGCAGGTCGCGGGCCAGCAGAATTACCGCAGCACGGCCGGCAATATCCGGTGTTGTGCCATCGCCTGAAATTTCAAACGTTGCGTGGAACAAACTTCCTTCACGGACGTGGATCATTACCGGTGTCATCGCACTTGGCACTCTCATTCTTGGATTCGCAGCCTCTTCCCTCTTCTTCCCCGCATCAACTCCTCATCCCGTTATTCACGCCTCCATCAACATGCCGGCGGGAATACAGTACAACGACGCACTCGGAGGCAATTCGGCGATCTCCCCCGATGGCTCCATAGTCGCGTTTGTGGCAAGGGACTCGTCCGGAAGGACTCAAATCTGGGTCCGCGCACTTGCCTCGGTGATTTCAAAACCGCTTGACGGTACCGATGGCGCCACGTATCCGTTCTGGTCCCACGACAGCAGGTCGATCGGATTCTTCGCAGAGGGCAGTCTCCGAACGATCTCTGCTTCCGGCGGACCCGTCGTCACTCTTGCAGATGCTCCATTCGGGCGGGGTGCGGCGTGGAGCGCGAACGGGACGATCGCCTTCTCTCCAAACCTTACAGACCCGAACCTCTACGCGGTCGATGCCGGCGGCGGGGAAATCCGCAAGATCACAACGTTTGACTCCACGATCGGCCGGGTACCGCGATTTCCATCCGTTCTGCCGGACGGCGACCATGTACTGTATTCAATGTTGACGTTGAACGGAAACAATTCCGACCTGTATGTGACGTCGCTGTCAAACAGTGAATCGAACAAACTCATCAGTGACGGTTCAAATCCTGTATACGTGAGCGGTGTCCTGCTCTTTGCACGACAGCAGATCCTGACAGCGCAGCGTTTTGACGCGTCGAGTCGGTCTGTGTCCGGTCAGCCTGTGACGATCCTGGGAAACCTGAATACATGGGCGCCGCGGGCAAAAGCAGATTTTTCCAGTTCGACCAACGGCATTCTCTTTTATGCGGCCGGTACAGGCGCCCAGAATGCAAAAGACCAGTTTCTGTGGGTCGACGACGCAGGCAATGCATCCGGAATCGTCGAAACGGGCGTCTTCTCAGCCTCCTCTCTATCGCCCGACGGCACCCGCATCGCCTTCGGACAGGCACATCCGAACGGAGGCGTCGACGTTTGGACATACGATATTCGGCGAAAGGTGACAACCCGTCTGACGTTTGTCGCCCCCAATAGCGCCTCCTCAAGACCCGTCTGGTCGAAGAACCAGCGATTCGTCTACTACAACTCGGAGCAGAAAGACGGCAAGGCAGCTATCTTTGCTAAACGGTCGGACGGATCGGGGCAGGAAGAACTCCTGACGTATGGCGGCCCCAATGCGACGTCAGGATACTATCCTACCGACGTCTCACCGAACGACAGATACTTGCTGTTCAACATCGGCAATGAATCGAAAAGTGAGATCGCACTTCTGGACCTGAGCGAATCAAAGAGGCCGCTTCAGCCGTTGAAGCTGAATCTCGATGGTCAGGACGCAGAGTTCTCGCCGGATGGTAAGTGGATCGTCTTTCAATCGGGACGAGGGACAGACGCCAGGATCGTGGTAACGCAATTTGGTGCTAAGTCGGGAACCTGGCAGGTGTCTTCCACCGACGGTGCGATACCTCATTGGATCGGTTCAAAGATCGTGTATTGGTCCACTGCCCTATCATCGCATATGCAGGTGAGCGTTTCTTTTTCATCGGACAGTCCTGTTTTTGAGCAGCCGCGACAACTCTTTTCCGCCGCGAGTAAGAGTGGATCGCAGATTTTCATCGTGGGATATTCCAAGACGCAGAAGGCGTATCTGGCGTTGAGACCGGGGGGATCGATTTCATCGAGCCAGCTGTCGCTCATTGTCAACTGGCCGGCCCTGGTGGGGGAATAATAGGACATTCCTGCGGTCGTCTAGCGCTAAGCGTGTCCGCCGACTCGTTTGACGATGGTGTTTGAAGATTTTGTGTTTCTATTAGTCGGTTGAATTAGACTGTGGAAGGGGGGGAACATGGAACGGCGAAAACATCTCCGACTGCCGGGATATGATTATTCGGCGGAAGGAGCATATTTTGTGACCATCGTTTGTCATGACCGTCATCCGTATTTTGGAAAAGTGGTCGACAAAGACATGGAGCTTGGGCCGATTGGAATTGCTGCCGACATTTGCTGGAAAGAGTTACCTCTTCATTTCAGCAATGTGAGGATCGATGTTCATCAAGTGATGCCGGAGCATTTCCATGGGATCTTGTTCTTGGATGGTTCGAAGAGGGTCAGTGGCATTTTGACTATTGACAGTGGCATTGTTCAATTGAACAATGCCACTGTTTCAAAACAAAATGCCACTGACCAATCACAATTTTTCTCCAGGATTTCTCCAAAAAGAGGAACACTCGGAGTGATTATCCGAACTTTCAAAGCGGCTGTTACAACCTGGTGCCGAAGTAATGGATATCCTGAATTTGGCTGGCAGTCACTTTACTACGATAGAATCATCAGAAACAACGAAGAACTCGACCGTATTCGACGATACATCCAAATGAACCCGCAAAACTATCATAAGAAAGCACAATGACTTTCTCCAAACAGGAATCCAATCCATGATCGGCCAGACAATCTCGCATTACCAGATCACCGACAAGCTTGGCGAAGGGGGCATGGGCGTAGTGTACAAAGCCCAGGACACCAAACTCGACCGAACGGTCGCGCTGAAGTTCCTCCCCGCCCATGTCTCTGTCAACGAGGAGACAAAAGCCCGCTTCCTCCAGGAAGCAAAAGCGGCCGCGGCGCTGAATCATGCACATATTTGCACGATCCACAGCGTCGAAGAGACCGGCGAAGCCATGTTCATCGTCATGGAATACATCGAAGGCGGCACGCTCAGGACGAAAATCCCCTTCCCGAGCATCGATGATGCGATCACGGCGGCGATCCAGATCGGCGAAGCTCTGCAGGAGGCGCATGCAAAAGGGATCGTTCACCGCGACATCAAGGCCGACAACGTCATGATGACGTCCAAAGGCCAGGCGAAAGTGATGGACTTCGGTCTCGCGAAGCTCAAGGGTTCGCTGAAATTGACAAGAACCTCCAGCACCGTCGGTACGCTGGCCTATATGGCTCCTGAACAGATCCAGGGGGGAGAGGTTGACACCCGTAGTGATATCTTCTCCTTTGGTTCACTCGTGTTCGAGATGCTCGCCGGAAAGACGCCTTTCCGCGGAGAGCATGAAGCTGCCATGGTGTACTCCATCGTTAACGAGGAACCGCAGCCGTTGGAGAGCCTTCGTCAGGAAGTCCCCCCTCTTCTATCCAGTCTCATTCAGAAATGCCTGGAGAAGGATCCCGCCGACCGATATCAGCACATGGACGACATTGTGAGTGAGCTTCGGCGCGCTCAGAAGAAGACCACCAAGGTGATGCGTAGTTCTGCCTATGTTCCTGTACAGCCGCAAACAGGAACTGTCCTACCTAGTGTGGTGTCTCAGAGTGGAATCTCAGCAGCGACCTCGGCTCCATTTCGAGCACCAATGATACGCTATGGATTGTTCGCAACAATTGGCTTCATTATTGTTGTAGGTGCTTGGTTTTTGCTGAAGGCAAAAACCATCTCCGTCAATCCCAACATGACCACCCGAGTACTGCAGGTTCCCTTCACGCAATACTCGTATCCCAGCCTCTCTCCTGACGGTAAGTGGATCGCCTTCCCGGCGGCGGACGTAAACGGGAAATGGGACATCTATTATATGCATGTGAACGGCGGTGAACCCCGGAAAATCACATCCGACGGAACACGGTTCATTCAGCAAACCGCTAGCATCTCCCCTGACGGGAGTCAGATCGCGTATGACAAACCTTCAGAGGATGGAGCTACGTTCGACCTTTTTGCCATTTCTGCGCTCGGAGGCACAAGTAGAAAACTCGCCGTACGTGCAACATCCGGCCTTTGGAGACCGGACGGAGCGCGGGTCGGGTTTATCCGTACGACGAATATACGAATTCGCTCGGATTCTCCGTTCATGGAATTCTGGACCGTGAGTGGAGACGGCTCCGACCTTCGTAGAGAGTTCGCAGATTCTCTTTTCGTAACGAAGGGGGGCAATTACCGATTCAGCTTTTGTTGGTCGCCGGACGGCAGGTCCATCGTCTGGATTCGTTCGCAATCGTCCGCATCACAATTCCTGGTCATTCGCGAACTTGAAACAGGGAAGGAACGCCGCCTGACCGATGGGAATGAGAATATTGATGCCATGGCCTGGACCCGGGATGGAAAGATCATTTTTTCCTCGAACAGGGGGGGCAATACGAATCTCTGGGTTGTATCGGCCAATGGAGGCGAGGCCTCACAGGTCACAAAGGGTGGCGGGCCGGATCTTGCGGTTAGCATCGCTGCTTCGGGAAATGAACTTGTATATCTTCAGCAGCAACTTGTGGGGTACATGTGGATCGCGAATGTCGATGGATCGGAATTGCGTCAGATCAGTCAGGACGAACGGGAAATCTGGGAACCGGCCTTCTCACCGGACCAAAAACGTATTGCGTTCATCATGAATGACCCGGATCCTCTGACAGAAAAGAGCGATATTTATGTTGTGGACCGGGATGGCAACAACCGACGCCGACTGACAACGGGAAATCCGAATATTCGGATCCCTGCGTGGTCGCCCGATGGACGCAGGATCACCTACACCGTCCCACCGACGAATCTGGGGTCTGATACCGGAAAACCGAAGCTGTTCGCAGTTGACGCTGATAATCCCGGCGCGCCGCGTCTGGTCGGGCAATTCTCTCGTACTGGATACTTGGATGAGGATCATGTTGTAACGCTCGACGGTTCTCGTTCCTATATATCGACCTTGTCGTCCGGAGAAACTCGGAGATTCTTCACTGATTCGGCATCCGTTTGGTCGTTGATGGATGGGAAACAATTGGCATATTACGACAGTCGTGCAGCAACACGCGGCTGGTGGGTGGTGGACATTGCTCCCATCAACGCAGCGGAACTCTTGCGTCAACCAGGCGATGTCGTCATGCCGACAATGCGGGGCAAGCCCCGGAAGATCAGTTCGAGTCCAGGCTATCTCGCCAGGTGGACCACATCGCCAAGCCGCACGTGGGATATTCTCCAATATGCCGGCAACGATCAGCTTCGGATGATCTCGTTCAGCCGGGGGACGGACAAGCTGCTCCCCGCTCGATTCCCTGGAATCACGAGCCGATCGTTCGACATTTCTGATGACGGAAAAGAGGTCGTTTTCGTAACCCCTCGATTGGTGTCGCGCCTTGTACAGCTCGAGAATGTTTTTGAATGAGAATGTTCGGCGCAGACCTTCATCATATTGTCGAAGCATCCCACGTGTATCCGCGGGTACAGAAGGATGAAGTGCAGGCCGGCGATTGGGTGATCATTTGTACGGTTAAGTCAGAGTATCATCTCAGAGTTCTCGAGGATGGACTGTTCGAAGCAAGCGGAGGCTGGTTCGACAAGAAAGGTAAGTCATGCATGAGGATCGGCGTCGCCGGCGCAACGTGGGGCGGGAGTGCCATCATGCCGAAGGTGCTCGCGGCATGTGGCATGCGGGTCGAATTCCGCAATCGTCTCATCACCAGCCCCGTCCGCCGCATCGTCGTGATCCCCGGAAGGCTGCTCAACTGAGCGTCCGTGAGCACTAACAAATCGCGAGGAGATTGACCATGGTCATCCGCTTTGTGCAGGTTCGCGTGCATGACCCGCATGCACGATCGCTCGTGCTCGCGTATGAGAAAACCGTCATCCCCGCATTGAAAGCAACAGAAGGATGCCTTGCCGCATCGTTGCTGCAAAACAACAAGGACCCGTACGAATGCGTCTCTATGACCCTGTGGAGATCGGCAACAGATGCTCAGAACTATGAACGCAGCGGACATTTCGCTTCGTTGGTCGAGGCGATGCGGCCTTACTTTGCCGAATCGACGGAATGGAAGATTCAGCTCGGGTCCGACCTCACGGTCCAATATGAGCCCATCCGCACCGAGCCGGCCGTCCAGAAATACAATGTCGACATCAAGAACGGCGCTTCGGTCGCCGAGTTGCAGGCGCCTCCCTACATCCGCATCGTATCGCATCGGATCCGCCCAGGGGCCGCCGGGGAATTCCGTCAGATCTACGAGCGGGACGTCGTCCCTGTACTCCGCGAGCGGACCGGTTGCCGGAACGCATATTTGGTGGCCGACCCGGTGGATCAAACAAAAATGTTATCTGTCACCGTTTGGGACTCTCGTCTTGACGCCGACAAGTACGAGAGCCACGGAGAGTTTTCAACACTGCTTGCCAAACTTCAACCTACACTCACGGACCTCTCTCAGTGGAAATTGGAGGTCGGACACCCTTCTGCTTCACATGTCGCCACAAGCGACGACGTCACCATAGAGGGCTTTGAGCTTCTCGTCGGCGGCCATTTTCATTGACGACCACCTTATGAAGTATGCGATCATTTCCGACATCCACGGAAACCTCGAAGCACTAACGGTCGTACTGGATGAGATCAAGCGGCGTACCGTTGACGAGATCATATGCTTGGGAGACATCGTGGGATACGGTCCCAACCCGGCCGAGTGCATCGCAACGCTCCGCGACCTTCGCATTCCCTGCCTTGCGGGAAACCATGATGTCGCGACACACGACAAGGGTGTACGATCCACGTTCAGTCCGCTCGCACGCCTAGCCATTGAATGGACGACGGGCAAACTGGTCGAACCGGACATTGCCTGGCTGCGGAAACTTCCGTACACGCTCCTCCGCGACGAGCTGACGTTCGTGCATGCCTCTCCGTTCGAGCCAGAGGAGTTTCACTACATACTTGATGCCGATGATGCGGCAGAGAATTTCGACTCATTTACGACACAGCTCTGCTTTGTCGGTCACACGCATCAACCCGCAATTTTTTGTGAGGATATGACCGGACGTACCGTCGTCCTCGGAACTCGCGCCATCGTAAATGTGGGAAGTGTCGGACAGCCGCGCGACGGCGATGCGCGGGCGTGTTTCGGCATTTTCGATGCGGACGCATGGACATTCGCATTCGTGCGCCTTGCGTATCCGGTCGATATGACAGCCGGAAAGATCTATTCCGCCGGCCTCCCCCGTCAGCTCGGCGAACGTCTGGTATTTGGCGTTTGAAGTTCGACTAATGAGTCTTTCGGCTTTATCAACTTCAACCCCACATGAGCATGACAGATACTGAGACAATGAATCGTTTGAAGACCCTCGAAGACGAGAACCTTCGTCTCCGTCGGGCCATCGAGGAACTCTCCATCCTCAACGACCTATCGCGCACGATCGCAGGGTCGTTGAACACTGAGGAAATCATTCAGACCGTTGTTCGGCGCTCGCTGCGGGCCGTCCAGGGGGAACAGGGCGTCGTCACTCTTGTCGAGGAGTCCGAACAGGATTCAATGAAGACCCTCGTCCGAACGGCCGAAGTGTCCATGGAGCGTGTGAAATATCATTTCCATCAATCCCTTCTGGGATGGATGTATATCCACAAGAAGCCGCTGGTCATCAACGATCCGACGACCGATGAACGCTTCCGCGGCATTCAATGGGACGCTTCGATCCATTCCCTCCTCGTCGTCCCGCTGATCGTGAAATCCCGAATTCGCGGCGTGCTGACCGTCTATAACAAGAAGGAAGGGTTGAAATTCACGGACGACGACTTGCGTCTGCTGTCAATCATCGCTGCGCAGTCCGGGCAGGTGGTGGAAAATGCGCGGCTGTACGAGCAGGAGAAAGCTCTCGCGCGCATGCAGGAGGAATTGGTCGTGGCCGCAAAGATACAATCGCAATTGCTCCCGACCGACCTGCCTGCGATCCCCGGTTATGATTTGTTCGCTTCGATGCTCCCGGCGGCTTCCATCGGCGGCGATTCGTATGACGCTATCGCCTCGTCGGAAAAGTCGCTTTCGCTGTGCGTTGCGGACGTTTCCGGAAAAGGTATGCCAGCGGCCCTGCTCATGGCGAACCTCCAGGCTACGATGCGTGCGACGCTCGAGGCTCGCGAGCTCCCGTCTCAGGTGCTCGATCAGGCCAATCGACTCCTCCACAAGAGCACGAGCGACGATAAATTTGCGACTGTCTTCCTGGCGAAGCTGGACTTGACAGCGAACAATCTCACCTATGCAAACGCCGGACACGACCCGGCATTTCTCATCGGTGCCGACGGCTCGGCGAGCGAACTCGCCGCGACAGGGATACCGTTGGGCCTTTTCGCCGACATGAACTACGAGCAAACCACTGTTGCACTCAAGCCTTCAGACTCCGTCGTGATCTTCACGGACGGCGTTACGGAAAGCATGGACCTCACCCAGGCGCAATTCGGCCGCAAGCGGATTCTCGAAACGATCACCGAACATCGCGGGAATTCCGCTCGGGAGATCGGGATTGCGCTCCTGAACGCAGTTTCATCATTTAGCAAGGGTACGCCCCAATCCGACGACCGGACGTTGCTGGTGTTGAAACGGCTGACCTAACCGTCGTTATCCCACCCCTTCAGGGTGGTGGATTTCATTCGTATGGCTGGGTCGGGACGATGTCCCGACCTTGGAATATGCGACCCCTTCGGGGTCGGATTGTCCCGCGCTGAAATCTGATGCCCACTATCCCCGAAGGGGATCAATCCGTTGCAGCCGAGGGCGTAGTTCCGATTTTCTCTCGCGCATCACAATCCCCGAAGGGGATGCATCCGTTGCAGCCGAGGGCGTAGCCCTC
>Ga0155966_1112_pt2 | contig 20623 bp, 23 predicted proteins | sample RifCSPlowO2_02_FD_107620 | JGI IMG/M metagenome (GOLD analysis project Ga0155966, IMG submission 107620) | Ignavibacteria bacterium RIFCSPLOWO2_02_FULL_55_14 | reverse complement strand
GCCACCTACGTCCATTCATGGCCGCAGGCGTTCACGTCAGGGTTCTTGCTCTTCTCATGGTGGGACGGGGTGAAACTGGTTTCGGCGACGATGCTGGTGTACGGGTTGCGACAGAGAACACTGGAGGTGCAGTAGCGCAGCAAAAAGAAGTTCACGCAGAGACGCGAAGACGCAGAGAAATATTTATATGCTTTTGAATCTCTCAAGTTCAAGAAAACTCTCCGTCTCTGCGTCTCTGCGTGAGATCATTTTTTAACCCCGTCCCTCAAAATACAACGTCTTCTCCCATTTTCTAAACAGCTCCGCCGTCGCCCTCACGTCCCCCAAACAGTACTCCGCGATCTCCCGGTACTTTCCTTCCTCCACGAGTTTCCCCAGGTCGAGTCCCGTGATGCCGTGCGACTTCGGGCTCTCGATGCCGAACACCTTGCAGAAAAAATCCAGATTGAACTTCCGCAGCGCGCCGTAGAACGTCAGTTGTTCCAGCAGGTCGATGTGTCCGGCCGTGTCGTAGCGGTTCCCCATGAGATTGCGCGTCGGTCGAATGCCGTGCACCGCGGAGCGGAAGAGCAGGAATGGACAATCGAACCCCCGGCCGTTGAACGTGATCACCTGCCGGTAGGGGACAAGGTCGTGCCAGAAAGCCTTCAGGACGGCCGTTTCATCTCCCGGAACATATTGCACGAGCCCATCCTCGGAGTTCCATGACGGCATATCGGCATTGACATACACTTTCCCGCCGCCGGAATCGGGATTCAGCATGCCGATGGCCAGAATGCGTGCAGTTGCCGGGTAGAGGTTGAGCTTTTGGAGGGCTTCCTGCCGCTCCTGTTCGGTGGCGGCGAAGCGAAGAAGATATTCTTGCTGCGTGAGGTCGAAATCTTTGAAGGGAAAGGCGAGTGTCTCGATATCGATGACGACGCGGGTCATGCGGGCGCGGTAAAAATTTAGATATAGACGCCAAGAACGCCAAGTGTGCCAAGACCGCCAAGAATATCTTCATTCATTTTTTCAAATCACCTTGGCGACCTTGGCGTTCAAAGTCATTCACTGACCTTGGCGTCTTGGCGGTCCTCTTTTAATGGCGAATTTTTACGCCGTTATCCTGTAATTCTTCAGTCCCCAGTACGACTCGACGGCCGTCGCTTTGAGGATCGTGGCAATGGGAATGGCGAGCAGCATCCCGGCAATGCCCATCAGCGTGTTGCCTATGATCAACACGAAAATGACCGTCACAGGATGCATGTCCACGGACTTCGAAAAGGCCATCGGCTGTACGATGATGTTGTCGATCAATTGTATCGAGAACGTGAGTACAATGATCGGCACGACGAGACGGAAATCGCCGTATTGCGTCAGGGAAACCAGGAACGCCGGGATCGCACCGGCGATCGGTCCGAGATAGGGAATGAGATTCGCCACACCGGCGACGGCGCCGATCAAAAAGGGATAGTCGACGCCGATGACCATGTAGCCGACCACGCTCAGGATTCCGATGATGGCCGAATCGAGTATCCATCCCCGCAGGTAGCCGACGAGGTTCTTTTCCATCCGGTTCAGCACGTTCAGCGTCATTTCGAAATACTTGTTCGGGACCTTTTCGATGAGGTGCTTGAATCCCACGTCCCCTTCCGCAAGGATGAAGTACGTGATGAACGGAACGATCGCCAGGTTGACGAGGAAGGAGGCAAGACCTTCCAACATCGACCCGAACATTTCCGTCCCTCCCGCGATGATGGCATAGACCTTCGTCGAGACCGATTGCGCGTCGATGAACGGGACTTTCGCGGAGAGGTCGACGGCGGCGTCGCTGAGTTTCTGGTCGAACGGAAACGTCTTGAGGCTGCCGTACAATCCTTCGAGGCGTGAAATGAGGAACGGCACAAGCTCGACGGCGAGAAAGGCGAGCCCGCCTCCGGCCAGCAGGAAGACGACGCCGATCGCATAACTCCGCCGCAGAGCGACCCGAAATTCGAGGAACGTCACAAGCGGCCGAAGGACGAAGGCGGCAAGTCCGGAGATTATCAGGGTGATCATGAGGTCGGGGAATTGGGTCATGACCCAGAATCCCGCGATCAATAATGCGACGAGGACGAGGACTTTGAGAAAGGGCCGGTTAGCGCCGAGGGGTTGCATGGCAGATGAGGAAAAAGGATAGAGGATAGAGGATTTTGTTTTTCGCCGTTTTCTGTTTTTTCTCCGTCAGCTTTTTCCAGGCAATCTGGAACCCCGTAGGGATCCCACGTTTCATCGCGCCGCTATCAACCGATTCCTGTTGCTGTGAGCGCCTTCTTCACGATCTCCGACGAAAACCCTTTCCTCATCAAGAAATCGAACAGCTTCTTCCGGCGCATGTTCGGGTCGAGACGTTTGAGCGAACCGGCTTGACGCCGAATGCGGGCGCGGACGAGCTGGGTTGCGACATCCGTCTGCACATCATCCGTCACCAGGTCCTTGAGCACCGCGTCAATGACCGCTCTGGCCACTCCCTTTTCGATCAGTTTCTGTCGCAGGACCATCTGTCCGCCGCTCCTCCGCTGAAGCTTGTCGCGGATGAACATGCGGGCGAATGCGTCGTCGTTGATCAGTCCCGCCGACCGAAGCCTTTCCGCGGCTTGTTCCGCGATGTCGGGGGCAATCCCTTTGCGCTGCAGATGGCGCGCAACTTCGCGGACGCTGCGGGGACGGTAGGAAATGAAATTTACCGCGATCCGCCGTGCGTCGAATTCCGCCTGCGCTGTTGCGATCTCCGTTCGCTGTCGCTCGGACACTTCGTCCCCCCGCGAAAGTGCAAATCGCGCGATGATCTCGTCGCTTACCACCAGCGGCTCCGCGCCTTCCAGCACCAGTCGAAAGCGCGGGATCCGCGACCTCAACCGTTCAATGCGTGCGAGGCGCACGCTGTCGCCCTCTCAGGCCTTGGCCCCCTTTTTCGGAACGGACTCGGCCTTTGAGGCCGGCGCCTCCGACTTTGCCGCCGCGGCCGGGGCTGAATCCCCCGCGAGGCCGAGCCTCTTCCGCATCGTGGCGTCGATCTCTTTCGTGATCGCTTCGTGCGTTTGCAAATACGTCTTCACGGCATCCCGCCCCTGGCCGATGCGGTCCTCTTTATACGAGAACCACGATCCGCTTTTCACGATCACATTTGCCTCGACCGCCGTATCGACGAGGTCGCCAAGCTTCGAAATTCCCTCATTATACAGGATGTCGAACTGCGCCTCTTTAAAAGGAGGAGCCACCTTGTTCTTCACGACTTTTACACGGGTCCGGTTGCCGACGACGTTCGTTCCGTCCTTGATGGCCTCGATGCGCCGCACGTCCATGCGAATGGAAGCGTAGAATTTCAGCGCATTGCCGCCGGTCGTCGTTTCCGGATTGCCGAACATGATGCCGATCTTCATGCGCAATTGGTTCGTGAAGACGACGCTCGTCTTCGATTTGGAGATGGCGGACGTCAGTTTCCGGAGCGCCTGCGACATCAGCCGGGCATGCACGCCCATCGACGGGTCTCCCATTTCCCCCTCGATCTCCGCCCGCGGCGTCAATGCGGCCACGGAATCGATGACGATGACGTCGATCGCGTTGCTGCGGACGAGCGTTTCAACGATCTCGAGCGCCTGCTCGCCGAATTCCGGCTGGGACAGGAGCAGATTGTTCACGTCGACGCCGAGCTTCTTGGCATAGCCGATGTCGAGGGCGTGTTCGGCGTCGATGAAGGCGGCCGTTCCACCCGTTTTTTGGGCTTCGGCAATAAGATGGAGGCAGATCGTCGTCTTGCCCGATGATTCCGGGCCGAAAATCTCGATGACCCGGCCCCGGGGAATGCCGCCGATGCCAAGGGCGGCATCGAGGGAAATGGAACCGGTCGGGATACAGTCGATCTTCTGTATGGGCCCCTCGCTCAGTCTCATGATCGAGCCTTTGCCGTGCTGCTTCTCGATCTGATCAATGGCGATCTTGAGTGCCTGAATCTTGGCGTCTTTGTTTGGTGCGTCGCTCATGGAGAACTCCGAAAACGATGAAATGGAAACGATGCGAGTGTCGTGTACTGCGATCCCCCCTGAAGAAGGTCGCTCTTCATAAGCACGACATCATTCGCTCGATGAAGAACAGGGTCAAAAGTAATCGATTTTAGCGCCTCTGTCAAGTTCAATGCACCGTGAAGTCCTTTCACGCGAGCGAGCGTGCAGTGCGCATGGAACGAGCGCGTCTCCGGCGCCCAACCGGCCGAACGGCAGAGCGTCTCCATCTTCGTGCCGAAGTTCATCACGGCCTCCGTCGGGAACGCGCCGGCCCAGATCACGCGAGGACGGTTCGCGTCGGGAAATGCGCCAAGCTCATGAAAGACGAGATCAAAAGGAGAGACCGTCTTTGCTTCCGCGGAGAGGAGTTCTTCCAGCTTCCGTCGCGCATCTTCGGTCGTGGGGCCGAGGAACCGGACGGTGACATGCAGTTTCTCGGGAGATTCCCAGGCAACCCTGGGCCCGGCGTCGCGCAGCCGCTGCTGAATGTCGGCAAGCGATGCGCGTGCCGATTCGCTCAGCGTCAATGCGACGAAGCACCGGAGTGTGTGCGGATGCGTCACAGCTTTAAAAGCTTTCTCCGGAGCAGTTCGAGCGCTGCCTGCGCCGCCCGCTCCTTTGTACGCCTCCGGTCGAGGCCGAAGTTGAACTTGAGAGCAAGCGATCCAGCCTTGTCGGCATAGCCCACAAACACAAGGCCGACCGGCTTTCCCGGTGTGGCGCCTGCAGGACCTGCAATGCCGGTTGTCGACAAGGCGATATCGGTTCCGGTAGCTCTCCGAGCCCCATATGCCATGGCTCGAGCGACTTCTTCGCTCACAGCGCCATGTTTGGCAAGCAAGTCCTGCGGAACACCCAATTCCTGGAGTTTGGATTCATTGCTGTATACGATGAATCCACGTTCCAGATAGTCGCTTGAGCCGGGAACATCCGTCAGGCGGTCCAGGATCAGTCCGCCGGTGCATGACTCGGCGACTGCCAGCTTGAGTTTCGCCTTCCGTAGCATTTCCCCCACGACCGCTTCAAGTTCATCATCATCGACGCCGTAAATAAACTTCTCTGCCTTCGCACGAATGCGCGCTTCGACCGCCGCAATGCGCGATTCTGCCGTCGCTCTGTCTTTTGCGACAGCAGATAGCCGAAGGCGTACGCCGGTCGGACTTGGCAGGAAGGCAAGCGTCACCTGTTCAGCGGGTGGGATGATCTCTGTGATCTCGCCCAGGTGCTCCGCAAGCATCGATTCGCCGATACCCGTCGTTCTGAGCGTCCTGTGAACCACCGCCTGGCCGGGCTCCTTTGCAATGAAGTATGGGACAACCGTCTGGTCCATCATTCCCTTCATTTCAAACGGCACTCCTGGCATGACGATAAAGACCTTTCCGTCCCGCTCAAAAAAATAGCCGGGAGCGGTCCCGTTGGAATTGGGGATCACCGTGCATCCCCTTGGGACCAACGCCTGCTCACGATTCACTTTCGTTACGGGCAGATTCCATCCCTGGAAAAGGCGTTCAACATTTTTCAACGCGTCGGCGTCTTCCACGAGGTCGGTCCCGAAGAATGAGCAGACGGCCGACCTTGTGATGTCGTCGTGCGTCGGTCCGAGCCCTCCTGTGACCGTCACGACGTCACACCGGGAAAGTGCCGTACGGAAAGCCGCAACGATAGCATCCATGTCGTCGCCGACGGTCGTCATGGCAGCAACGGTCACTCCCGTTTCATTCAATCGCCGGGCGATATACGCCTGATTGGTGTTGATCACCTGGCCGATGAGCAGCTCGTCACCGATAGATATTATCTCGGCCGTCATTGTAGAGCTAGGGAAAGGATCAAAGACTTTTCCACGAATGTACACGAATGGGAAAAAGATTCACGAATGAACACAAATAAGAAATATTTCATTCGTGTGAATTCGTGGACAGTTTTTTCACGAGCTTGAAAAGCAAACCGAGCACTTCAAAGTCCTGCAAAGACCCGCACCGCCGCGACCGCATGGAGAATTAAATTGGTATAGAACGCCACGACCACATCATCCATCATGATCCCGAAACCTCCCCTCATTCTGTCGAACTTGCGCGCAGGATACGGCTTGACGATGTCCAGAATTCGAAAGATGAAAAAACCCGAAATGAACAAGACCGGGTCTTTGGGAAGAAGGAACAACGAGAACCACATCCCCAGGACCTCGTCGATCGTGACTTCCGCGGGGTCGGGTCCGTAGTACGCTTCCATCCGATCGCCGACGTACGTGCCCGCTATGAAAGCCGCCATCATCGCCGTCATCATGACATACGGGTTTTCGAATCCGGGGATCAAATATACGAGAAGCGCGAGCGCGCTCGCGACTGTTCCTGAGGCGAGAGGAGAATATCCCGTGAACAGAGCCGACGCGACCAGGCGGATGAACAGCGATGGAGGAGTCTTGGCTGGAACGACCGGATCAGTCGGGGAGTCCATACAGCTTGCGGAGTGTTGTTCGGTTGGTGATGATGTAGGCGATTCCCGTGATCAGGGTAAAGGTCGCAGCGAAGATCATCAGCGGGTCAATGATGGTGCGTGAGAGAAGGGAATTGACGGTGTCGCGCCACGAGTTCTCGAGCGACGTCATCGTTCGTGCAACATCCAGGACCAATATGTAGCAGATGGCCAGGAATTGGAAGAAGGTCTTGGACTTGGCGAGTCGCGACGTGTCGAACGGACGACCCTTCAACTCGGAGTACGACCGTAGGAACGTAATGACGACATCCCGTCCGACGATCGCCCACACGGTCCAGCCCGGGACCAGGCCGACTGCGACAAACGCAAAAAGTGTGGAAGAGATGAAAACCTTGTCTGCGAAGGGGTCGAAGAATGTCCCCCAGCGGGTGACGAATCCCCACCGCCGCGCCACCCAACCGTCATACCAATCCGTCAGCATTGCGATGACAAAAACCGCAAGCGAAAGCTGCCGGATTGTCGGGTCCTGGGAAAGGTACATACCCACAAAGACCGGCGTGAGAAGGATCCGGAGGAACGTCAGCTGATTGGGAGGCGAAAAGAAGCGAAGCATGGTAGGGTGCGGCCAAGATACACAAAATCCCGCATGGAGGCGGGATTGTGGATTGTCACTCCGTGAAAGGCAGCCGGCGTGTTAGGCCGCTTTACGGACTCGTCCAGACTTTATACAGTTCGTACAGACCTGAATGCGTTTCACGTTGCCCTCGACCATCGCCCGAACCTTTTGCAGGTTGGGAAGAAAGCGCCGCGGAGCGCGATTGTGCGCATGGCTGACGTGATTGCCGGCCATCGGTTTCTTTCCACAAATATCACAAACTCTTGCCATGACTCAATGACTCCGTTTCATCAAAAGAGAACTCTGGGGCCATCATAATACGGCTCTTTCGGCATTTTTGCAAGCACGAAGTATTTCTTCAGGCCGTCGACGTTTCATATGGCAGAACAAGTCTTCCGTCAACCTGGTATTTAACCGCAAAGGACGCAAAGTGTATCCAGGAAACTCACACGAAAAGGACGCAGAGATTTAGAGCAAAAATCCTCTAAGACTTCTTTGCGGTAGGAGTTCTCATTGGCCCTTTGCGTCTTTGCGGTAATCTCTTTTCAGCCGTTTGTGTCTTGCTGATTTTCACTTGCCTTTTCTAATGATTGCAGCACATTGCACAGCCGCCCATTTTTGGCTAAGTTGACGCCCACATGACCCTCCTTGGAATCGAAACATCCTGCGATGAAACCTCTGCCGCAGTACTCACGGACGGCGTCCTGCTGTCGAACGTTACTGCGGCGCAGCTCTTCCACGCGGAACATGGGGGCGTAGTGCCCGAACTCGCGTCGCGGGCTCATCAACGCATGATCGTCCCCGTCGTCGACGATGCACTGCGAAAAGCGGGCGTCCAACGCGCCCAACTTGACGGTGTTGCTGCAGTCAATGGGCCCGGACTCGTAGGATCGATCCTCGTCGGGCTCAGCTTCGGCAAATCGCTCGCGTATGCGCTGGGAAAGCCGTTTGTCGGCGTCAATCACATGGAAGCTCATATTCTCTCGAACCTCCTCGAATCGCGGAAACCGTCGTTCCCCTTTATGAATCTGACAGTCTCCGGAGGTCACACGCAACTGGTCCTGGTGAAAGCGCCGTTTGACTATGTCATGCTTGGCGAAACATCGGACGATGCGGCTGGGGAGGCGTTCGACAAAGTCGCCAAAATGCTCGGGCTTGAGTATCCGGGAGGTCCGGCTGTCGACAAGCGGGCCCGTTTGGGGGATCCGAAAGCCGTCCGTTTTCCACGCCCTGCCCTCGACCACCCGGGGTACGCCTTCAGTTTCAGCGGATTGAAGACTTCCGTGCTCTATTATATACGCGACGCACATTTTGACTTTGCATCCCCCGATACAACGTTCGTGAATGATGTGTGTGCATCGTTCCAGGCGGCGGTCATCGATGTTCTTGTGGGAAAGCTTTTCCAGGCGGCTGAGGAGCACGGCGTGAAGGACGTCTGCATTGCCGGCGGCGTGTCGGCCAACAGCGGTCTCCGCGAACGTGCAAAAACGGAGGCGGACCGCCGCGGTTTTCGATTGTTCGTTCCCCGCATGGAATTCTGCACCGACAATGGAGCCATGGTTGCCATGGCCGGATTTCTCCGGCTCAACGGCGGACGGACGAGCTCGCTGGAAGTTTCCGCAGAGCCAAACCTCGCATTGACCGCGTCATGAGCGATCGGATCCGACGGCGTTGGGAGGTCCTGTCAAAGGAACATCGCAAGGCTCTCATTCCCTACATTACACCCGAATTCCCCGTCCGCGGCGCAACGTTGCCGGTTTTGCAGTCTCTCGCGAAGCAGGGATCCGACTTCATCGAGGTCGGCGTTCCATTCTCCGACCCTATTGCCGACGGCCCGACGATACAAGGATCTTCGGAGGTCGCACTGCGCAACGGGGCCACTATTCCGCACATTCTCGCAGCGATCCGCGAATTCCGGGCTTCAAGCGAAATTCCCGTGCTCTTGATGGGCTACGTGAACCCCATCCTCCGCTACGGCGTCGATCGATTCATGCAGGAATCCGCCGCAGCAGGTGTGGACGGCCTCATCCTTCCCGACGTGCCCCCCGAGGAATCTTCCGATATTTCGGCGTCGATGAGAAAAGCCGGATTGAGCATGGTTTGTCTCATCGCTCCAACAAGCTCGGACGAGCGGATACGGACACTCGACAACCTCAGTACCGATTTTTCGTATTGTGTCTCGCTCACGGGAGTTTCGGGGGCCCGTGATAAGCTCGGAAGCGGACAGAATGTCGAGTCCTTCCTGCGTCGTGTGCAAATGAACGCTAAGAAGAAGTATGTCGTAGGGTTCGGAATTTCCAGCGCCGCACATGTCGGCGAGGTGTGGCGCATGGCGGACGGTGCGGTCGTCGGCTCGGCGTTGATCAAGGCCATGTCCGGGGCCGGGGATCCGGCCGAAGCGGCTGCGGCTGCGGGAACATTCCTTTCTTCGTTACGACCGAATGGAGCCTCTTTATGAGCGGGATCGAAGAATTACGGAGACGGATCGATGAAATCGATATTGCGCTCACCCGGCTGCTGAATGAGCGCGCGCATGTCGCCCAGCAGATCGGCAGGCACAAAGTGGGGGACAGGCTTCCCGTCTACGACCCGGTGCGCGAAGAAGAGATCATTCGCAATGTCATTGCGGCGAACAAAGGCCCGTTGCCGGAACAAGCCATCAAGAGATTGTTCGAGCGCATCATGGACGAGATCAGGAGCGTGGAACGACTAGCCATGCAGGACGACACAAAGGGAAGCGAACGATGAAGGAGTTCTTCGAGGTTCACCGCCGCTTGGTCATATTTGCCGGGGTTCCATTCGTGTTTGTGCTGGCTGTGTGCACGTGGCTCTTCTGGTGGCCGAATCCCTCGGCCGGACCCGACGGAACCACGGTAAGCATTCCTCGCGGTGCGTCGTTCAGCGTTGCGCTCGATTCCTTGGATGCGGCAGGGGCGATCAGCAGCAGGTTCACGCTGAAGGTCGCCGCGCGTATCTTCGGCTACGACCGGATGGTCCGGGTTGGAAGATATCATTTCCCGCCCGGGATGTCGAACCTTGCGATGCTTGAGGACCTCGCCTCCGGCAGTTCGCGGGTTCTCATTGCCGTTCCCATTCCCGAAGGATGGAGGATGGAATACATCGCCAAGAGATTCGAACGATTCTTGAGCGTCGATTCCGCAAAGATCGTCTCGATGTGCCGCGACTCCGGCGTGATCCGCGGATTCGGCATTGACGCCCCGACGCTTGAGGGCTATCTCCTTCCCGATACGTACGAATTCTACTGGCAGACGGACGAGGACCAAATCATTCGAACGATGGTCAACGCATTCAAGGCGTTCTACGTCGATAGTCTCGTCCGCCGACAACAAGAACTTCGGCTGACGCTCAATGAAACGCTGGCGCTCGCAGCGATCGTCGAAGGTGAGTCGTCCCTCGACGCCGAACGGTCGACGATCGCCGGCGTGTATTGGAACCGGCTGAAGAAGCGCATGCGTCTCGAAGCCGACCCGACTGTGCAATACGTCCTTCCGGACGGTCCGCGCCGCCTGCTGTACGAAGACTTACGGTTCCTGTCCCCGTACAACACGTATCTGCATTATGGGTTGCCGCCGGGACCGATCAGCAATCCCGGCCGCGGTTCCATTTTGGCTGCGTTGTATCCCGAGGACCACACGTACCTCTTTTTTGTCGCCACCGGCGCCGGCGGACACCGTTTCTCGCGCACGTATGCCGAACATCTGCAGGCCGTCCGGACGTTTCGCCGCGTGAGGCGTCAGATGCAAATGCAGGCGGCGAACCAGACCTCCTGAAGCTGTGTTCTCACTACGCCAGATCCAATCGCAACTCGCACGCTGCACGCTCTTCGCCGTCGCGATGAGCGTCTTCTCCTGCGCCCACCAGATCCCTCCCGAAGGCGGCCCGCGCGACGTAGAAGGTCCGGAGATCGTCGCTTCCTATCCTGTACCGTTCACGACCCATTTCGACGACGATCGGGTGGAATTCGAGTTTGACGAATACGTCGACCAACGATCGTTCGAAGAATCGGTCTTCATTTCGCCCACGATCAGGGATGTGGAATTCTTGTGGTCGGGTACAAGCGTCGAAATGATCTTTGAAGAAAAACTTCGGGATTCGACTACGTACGTCATCACCGTCGGGACGGATGTCACCGACTTGCTTGCGCAACCGCGGAATCGCATGGCGCAGGCCTTCACTCTGGCATTCTCCACCGGACAATCGATCGACCGGGGCCTGCTTGCCGGGCGCGTGTTTCCCCTGGCCGACGGGGACGATCCCTCGGGGATCATGGTGCTCGCGTACAGGCTCGACGGCGCCCGATTCGACACGCTCAATCCTCAGGTGACTCTGCCGACGTACGTCACACAAACGGGGGCCGGCGGTTCCTTCCGCCTTCCCCACGTGCGGCTGGGGTCGTATGCCGTCATGGCAGAACGGGACGAGTACCGCAATGTCCTGTATGACAGGGAAGCGGACGAGTATGCCGTGTATCAAAGAACGATCCGGCTCACGAACGCGGACACGGCCCAGTCTTCACTCATTCTACAGCTTTCGAAAGAGGACACGACGGGGCCCCGCATTGCGAAGCTCGACCCGAAAGATCGGAATCATGTCGCGGTCGAATTCACCGAGGTCATCGACACGTCCACTTCACGTCGTTTGTCCGCGGTCATCATCGACACGACGACGCGCAAAGATTTGTCGGTGTATGCATTCATCCCCCATCTTCCTGGAAGGAAATCGGCGACGCTGGTCACGGATTTTCAGACCCCGGAGACAGCATATGCCGTTCGTCTCCAAGCCGTCTATGATACCGTTGGAAATGAGGGAAGAGAAGAAGGTCTCACGCGCGTCTTCGTGGCCTCGGACAAGATCGATTCGACGGTAACGCACGTCCTGAGCTTGAGCGTACGAGACAGCGCGCGGCGTGTAGGTTTGACGGGAATGATACAGCTGGCATTTTCCGACCCGATCATCCCTGCAACATTCGACGGCAGAGGAATTCGTCTGACGTCGTCCGAAGGGAGTATCGTGGCTGTGACGACAACGTGGCTGACACCCGCGTTGGTCGGCATTCGGCCGACCAGGCCGTTGGCCGGTCTGTCCTGGTACGCGCTCTCCCTGCTCTTTGCCGGCGCTCAGGACTGGAAGAACACGCCAATCCGCGATTCAGCGCTCACGGTGCATTTCGAGACCATGGACCCGGACGAAGCCGGCAGTGTGGAGGGAAGAGTGGCTGATGACTCGCCGACGGACACCGCCGGAACAATCGTTGTCACAGCCGTCGAAGTCGGGACGAAATTGCCGCAGCGGATCACCACACGTGCAGGTCGTGACGGTCGCTTCACCGTTGAGGGACTCCCCCAAAGTCGCATGGTTCTCAGCGCGTACCGTGACAGAAACAACAACGGCCGTTATGATCCCGGCCTCCCGTATCCCTTCCAACCTTCCGAACGTCGCAGCGATGTCTCCGACACGTTGAAGATCCGCGTTCGGTGGCCGTTGGAAGGCGTGGTGTTGACGATTCCAAAGTAGCGGATGCCCGGATCTCCATCCCAGCTTCAAGATTGAGCGCATCAACGGTTGACTGAGCATCCTTTTGACCATGAATCTGTGCTGGATTCTCAGTCGATTTCTCAATAAATTTTGGAAGTACTTCTTCCCGAGAACGCACCGTGCTTGAATCGTATATTCCCATATTTATCATGATCGGCATCGGCATCCTCATGGGTGTCGCGATGGGAAATGTGAACGTTTTGCTCGGTCCCCGAAGGCCTTCTGAAGAGAAGCAGAGCACCTACGAAAGCGGCATGGAGCCCGTCCGATCGGCTCGCGAACGCTTTCCCATCAAGTTCTACATGGTTGCGATGCTTTTCATCATCTTCGACATCGAAGTCGTGTTTCTGTATCCCTGGGCCGTGACGTACAAGTCGTTGGGAATTTCCGGATTCGTAACGATGTTCGTTTTCATTATGGTCCTGCTTGTCGGTTATGCCTACATTTGGAGAAAAGGAGCGTTGGAATGGGACTAGAACAAGCGATGGGCGACAGTTTCCTGACCACCCGGATCGTTGACGCGATCAATTGGTGCCGCAAAAATTCGCTCTGGCCCATGCCGATGGGCATTTCCTGTTGCGCGATCGAGATGATGGCATTCGCAGGCCCGAGATTCGATTCTGCCAGGTTCGGGTCGGAAGTCCTTCGATTCTCTCCGCGACAGTCCGACATCATTATCGTCGCCGGGACGACCACGTACAAAATGGCCAAGGTTGTCCGGAAGATCTATGACCAGATGCCCGACCCCAAATGGGTCATCGCCATGGGGGCCTGCACGTCGTCCGGCGGAATGTATCGGACGTACAACGTCGTTCAGGGCATCGACCTTTTCATTCCCGTCGACGTCTACGTTGCCGGCTGCCCGCCCCGTCCCGACAATTTGATCAACGCACTTTTGCTTCTGCAGCAGAAAGTCGCTCGCGGCGAAAGCCGCGGCGCGGCTCCGGCGTTCATCGGCGAATCATCGGCTCACCATCGGCTTGGTTCAAAGACGCAAGCGGCCTAGATGAACGAACAGGTCCTCCAACTCCTGCAAGGGCGGTTCGGTCCGCTGGAATCGTCCGAATTTCGCGACGAGCTCACCGTCGTCGTTCCAAAAGAAAAGATCGTCGAGGTATGCCTCTTCCTGAAGGAGCACCCCGACTGCCGGTTCAACCTCTTGTCCGATCTGTGCGGCATCGACATGTACACTCCCGTCGCACGATTCGGCGTGATTTACAACCTCTTTTCCATTCCGAGAAATCATCGGATCCGCCTGAAAACATTCGCCGAAGAAAGCGACCCGGTCGTACCAACAGTATCGGGTGTCTGGGCTACTGCCAATTGGCATGAGCGCGAAACGTTCGACATGTTCGGCATTCGGTTCGCCGGCCATCCCGACCTCCGGCGTATGTATCTTCCCGACGAATTCGAATATTATCCGCTCCGCAAGGATTTTCCGCTGATGGGGATCCCCGGATCGCTTCCCCTCCCGAAAAAGTAACTCATGGCAGTGCATACAGAAGAGCCTCCGCGTCGCAGCAGGATCCTGCAGGCCCTCGAGGATCAGAACACGAACGTCCAGTTCGACGACGCCCTCGAAAGCGAAATGATCCTCAACATGGGACCGCAGCATCCGGCGACGCACGGCGTGCTCCGACTCCTCGTCAAGCTCGACGGAGAACGGGTCATCGGGTGCGTGCCCGAGCTCGGCTATCTCCACCGTGGCTATGAAAAGTTGGCTGAGAACTGTTCGTACCACGAGTTCATTCCGCACACCGACCGGCTCGATTATCTCTCCCCGCTGTCCAACAACACGGCCTATGTACTCGCCGTGGAGAAGCTCCTCGGCATCGAGGCTCCTCCACGGGCGCAGCATATCCGCACGATCATTACCGAATTGGCCCGGATCTCTTCCCATTTGTTGTGGCTCGGGTCGATGGGGATGGACGTAGGCGCTCTGACGGTCTTCATGTGGACGTTCCGCGAGCGCGAAAAACTGTACGACGTGTTTGAGCATATTGTCGGAGCGCGGTTCACGACAAGCTATACCCGCATCGGCGGGCTTGCGCACGATTTGCTGCCCGAGCCGGAGAGGATGATCCGGGATTACCTCGCCGATTTCTTGTCGAATCTCGACGAGTGCGAACGCCTGCTGAATCGGAACAGGATCTTTGTCGAACGAACGGACGGCATCGGACCCATTTCTACCGAAAGGGCGATCGACCTTGGACTGACGGGACCGAACCTCAGAGCGTGCGGCGTTCAACACGACCTGCGGCGTGCCCAGCCGTATCTCATTTATAAGGACCTGGATTTCGAGGTCCCGACACAGGAGGGCGGGGACACACTCGCCCGGTACTACGTGCGTATGGCGGAAATGAAAGAGAGCTACAAGATCATTTGTCAGGCGCTTGACCGTTTGCCGATGGGAGATATTCACGCCTTCAAGCCGAAGAAAGTGCTGCCGCGAAAGGATCGCGTGTATACGCGCATGGAGGAGCTCATTCACGACTTCATGATCGTGAACTTCGGTGTCGAACCCCCCGTTGGCGAAGTGTATCACGCCGTCGAGGCGCCCAAGGGGGAACTCGGATTCTATTTTTACAGTCACGGCGAAGGGCAACCGTGGAGGATGAAGATCCGGTCGCCGTCATTCGTCAACCTGCAGTCCCTGCCGACGCTCGTGCAGGGAGCGATGATCTCCGATGTTGTCGCTATCATCGGCAGTCTCGACCCCGTCATGGGCGAAGCGGATAAGTAAGAAGTCGCATTCACAATCCTATGTTCATTCTCAACGACAATAATCTTCGACGCGTCGAAGAGCTCAAGAAACGGTATCCGGCGGTCCAGGCACTGACGCTCCCCGTTCTCTGGATGGTGCAGGAGCAGGAAGGGTACATTTCGCAGGATGCGATGAAGTATGTCGCCGAACTGCTGCATATGCCGTATGGCCACGTGCTCGGCGTCGTGACGTTTTACACCATGTTCCATTCCGTGCCGACGGGCCGGTATCACATTGAAGTGTGCACGAACGTTTCGTGCATGCTCAAAGGGTCGGACCGGATCCTCGAGCATCTGGAACACCGCCTGGGAATCGGCTGCGGGCAGACGACGCCGGACAAGAAGTTCACGGTGACCGAAACCGAGTGCATGGGTGCATGCGGCTTTGCGCCGATGTTTGCCATCGGTGAAGAGTATCACGAGAACCTGACGCCCGAAAAGGTCGACCGGATACTGGAGGGATTGTCGTGATCACATCCCCCGCACAACCGGAACACGCGACGAAATGGGAGAATGTCATTCTCCCACCCATCAAGGACCTGCACAAGATCGACGTCTACCGTACGAACGGCGGTTACAGGGCCTTGAAGAAGGCGTTGTCCATGAAGCCGGAAGAGGTGATCGACGAGGTGAAGAAATCGAACCTTCGCGGCAGAGGGGGAGCGTGCTTTCCGACCGGCCTGAAGTGGTCATTCATGCCAAAACAGACGCCGAAGGCGAAATACCTTTGTGTCAACGGGGACGAATCGGAGCCGGGGACGTTCAAGGATCGGCAGATCTTCGAATCCAATCCGCACCTTCTCATCGAAGGGACGGTCATTGCGTGCTGGGCAATGGGCATCGCCACCGCGTACATTTACATCCGCGGCGAGTATGGTAGATGGGTGAGAATGGTGGAACGGGCGTTGGAGGATGCGTACGCGAACGGATGTATTGGTGAGAACATTCTCGGCAGCGGATTTTCCGCGAACGTGTATGTTCACAAAGGTGCGGGAGCGTATATCTGCGGCGAAGAGTCGGCGCTGATGAATTCGCTCGAAGGGGACCGCGGATACCCGCGGGTCAAGCCGCCGTTTCCCGCGCAGTACGGTCTGTGGGGCTGTCCGACCACCATCAACAATGTTGAGACGATCGCGAACGTTCCCGTGATCATCGAACGCGGCGCTGCTTGGTATGCGTCGGTCGGCGTTGCGAAGCATCCGGGACCGATCCTCGTCGGCGTGAGCGGCCACGTGAACAAGCCGGGAGTTTTTGAAATGCCCACCGGTGAACCTCTTCTCGAGATCATTCACAAATGGGCCGGCGGCATCGTCGGCAACAAGGGGATCAAAGCTGTCATTCCCGGCGGTTCGTCGACGATGATCGTGCGCGGCGATAAGCTGGAAGGCATCAGGATGGATGCCGATTCGCTGAAAGCGTCGGGATCGTCTGTTGGTACGGCCGGACTGATCGTCATGGACGAGGACACGGACCTCATCCGCGTTCTCACGCGCATTGCGAAATTCTATTATCATGAGTCGTGCGGTCAGTGCACGCCGTGTCGCGAAGGCACAGGCTGGCTGTGGAAATTGCTCAAACGATTCGAGCGCAGTGAAGCGAGGATGTCCGACGTGGACCTGTTGATGGACATCGCCAACAACATCGAAGGGAACACCATTTGTGCTCTAGGTGACGCGGCTGCCTGGCCGGTTCAATCGATGCTCCGCCGGTTCCGCGATGAATTCGAACTACGAACTGTCGATCGTTCGTCGATCGTTGCAGCGGAGGTCACTGCCTAGCGGCGTGCAGGGAGAAGAAGAGAGTACAGCCCATCCAAACAACTGCACCACGTAAGAGAACGAGCCACAAAAATACACAGAATGCGCAAGAATCGGTTTTGTGTCTTTTGTGGCAAATATTTTCGAGATGGCTTCTAGCTACAAAGTCACATTGACTCCAAGAGAAACTTGAGTCAAATTTTCTTCCTTCGTGCCTTTGTGTCTTGGTGGCTAGATGATTTACTCGTTCGTACGGAAAATCCGAATGAAAACTGGCACAAACTCGCGTCCCAAGGCCGGAACGCGAGTTTTCTGTTTCCGGGAAGGAACTTAAAAGGGTTTGCGTGCGTCCATACGGCTGGACCCCCCGCGAAGAAACTCATGGGCGTTCTATCCGTAGGATTACATGCAATCTCGCGAAGCCATATCCGTTATTCCTTTCCCGGCCGAAGTCCCGGCAGTCCGCCGGCAACCGATCCGGCGCTATGACCCCATGACAACACCTTCCAAGGACGTTTCTTTCGCCCAGGCTTCGGACGACGTCCTGATCACGCTTTTTCAAAACGGTGATCAGCGGGCGTTCCGTGTCCTCGTGGAACGATACCAGGAGCGGATCCGCAATCTTCTGTTCTCCATATTTCACGAGCCGGATTTCGTTGATGACCTGTCGCAGGAGGTCTTCGTCAAGGTGTACGAAGCGCTTCCCGGGTTCCGATTCGAGTCATCATTGTATACTTGGCTCTACCGCATTGCCGTAAATAAGAGCCGCGACGAATTGCGCCGAAGGAAGCTGCGCAGGTTCTTCTCGTTTCAATCGCTTGACGACGGGACGTTGGCCGAGCTCGAAACTCGCATGGCGCATCCGCCGAAGGACCATGAATCGGCGGACCTTGTCGCGTACGGCTTGCGTGCATTACCCGATCATCAACGTATCGTCGTTATTCTGAAAGACATCGAGGGATTTTCTTACGAAGAGATCGCGGATATTCTGCAGATCGAGGTCGGGACCGTGAAATCGCGACTTTCCCGCGCCCGAACGACGCTGAAGAACATTCTCGGTCCAATCATCAAAGAGCGCATCGCATGAAATCAGTGATACCGCCGCAGGACCACCAACTTCTGAGCCGCTTGCTGGACGGAGACCTCTCCGACCGGGAACGGGATGTCGTCGAGCTGAGGATTGCCAAGGAGCCGGACCTCCGAACCGCGTATGAAGAGCTCGTCCGGCTTCGTTCCCTCGTCCGCGACCTTCCGCACCTTCCTCCGGACCCCTTTTTCTGGACGCGCGTCAAGGCGGCTCTTGACTCGACTCGTGATGAAGAAAAGAATCTTCTTCCGTTTCCCCGCTCATATCTGCCGGCAGTCGTTGCGGCTGCGTTCATAGTCATTGTCGGTGCGGGATTGATTCTTGTCCAGAATCGTCTTTCGATCCTCACGTTCTGGGAACGCCAGTCCACTGCGCTGCGTGAAGCATATCAGCAGGGGGTCGTTCAAGGTTCGTTGTTGCCGTTCTTTTCGAACCTGGACGCCGACAGGACCCTCCAGTTCGCTCTTTACGGCACATTGCCGCTGGACGAAGAAAAGGGGACAACGCTGAAGGTGGATGAACGAAGCAGCACGGGATATCGGATCGAAGTTCAAAAAGAACTGCCTCGAAAGATCAAGAAGCTCACCGTCACGGAGTTCATGACCGAGGTTCAGCCAACCGTAAGCCAACGGGCGACCCTCGATTCAGTGTTGAAAGCGGCGCGGGAAGAACTTGAAGCTTCGGTGTTGGTCGGGGCAGATGATGCAATGGCGATCAATGTCGACCTGCATAGATTGAACAAAGCGGTCGTCTCGGGCCTGGTTGCATGCCTCCAGCCACAGCAACGGGTGAAATTCAACCGACTGCTTGAAGAGCGGGAGGCTCCTTACACGGTCGTATCCCGATCGAAGGAGGTTCGGCAGGCGGATGAGGTTATCAAATCGTTCCACGCCTCGCCGAAAGGTCCCGAATTTGTGGTCGTCACGGCCGATTCAATGAGACTGTCACGATTCCACGTGAATATGGAAGCGATGCGCCAGAGCATGAGCGAAGGCATGATTGAGGAAATGGCACTGCGCAGGGAGCGTGCGATCCGGCGCCTGGTGTCGACGACTGCGGAGTTCGACGGTCCGGTCATTGCGCATCCGGACATTCCGCGTATGTCGGTGACCTCACGCAAGGACCGATTGACGATCGAATTGACGCAGGATTCTGCCACCGACGGTGCCTTCTTCTTTAACATATCCGTGGCACCCCGGATACCGGTCGAAGAACTGGATGGAGCGTTCGAACAGAGATCTCGTGAGGGCGGGTCCATTCCCGGAACTGTCAGATCGGGTGACTTCCGAGGTCGGGTCTATGTCGCGCCTTCGCCGACCGTGAAGGGCATGCGCAGTGACACGGCGGCCAAGCTCGATCGCAAGTCAAGGAAGCCGTTCAAGCTAGACCTGCGGCAGTGAGATTCTGAAATTGAGAGCAGCATTGTAACGTCCCGGCCGTGCTCGGCAGGGACGATTTGTTTTCGCAGGGGTACATTTCGATTGACTTTCCGGCATTTCCGTGGTACCTTTAAAATCTATGATTTGTCAGTGTTCGCAGGAGAATTGAGTGGAAACAACGCCAAAAACGAAGTTTTATTCAACCGAAGAAGTCGGCCGAAAATGGTATATCGTGGATGCGGCGGGGCAAACGCTCGGCCGTATTGCTTCACGCGTGGCGCATGTCCTTCGCGGCAAGCACAAACCGCAGTTCACTCCCAACGCTGATGTCGGCGATTTCGTCATTATTGTGAACGCCGAAAAGGTGGAGTTGACTGGCAAACGCCTGGAATTGAAGCAACTGTACCACAATACGCTGTATCCGGGGGGCGACCGGTTTGTCGGTGTCCGAGATCTCATGAAAACGCGGCCTGAGATCGTCATGGAGCACGCCGTTAAAGGGATGATCCCCAAAAATCGCCTTGGACGACGCATGATCAAGAAGCTGAAAGTGTACCGCGGTAACGAACATCCGCATGCAGCCCAGCAACCCGAACCGTTGAAGTTCTAAGGAAGGCAGAGAGAGCATGGAACGTCGCATTACCGTCGGTCGCCGGAAAACAGCCATTGCGCGAGTGAAGCTCGCGGACGGTTCCGGCAAAGTGACCGTGAACGGACGTACTTTTGAAAACTACTTCCCGCTGGAAACGCATCGCCAGGAGGTCCTCAAACCGCTGCTGGCGACGGAGTCACTCGGACGATACGACGTATCGGTGAAGGTCGAGGGAGGCGGAGCGAACGGACAGGCGCAGGCGATCAAACTTGGGATCGCGCGGTCGCTCGTGTCCGTGGATGAAGACCTTCGTGGAGCGCTTCGCACACAGGGCTTGTTGACACGCGATCCTCGGATGGTCGAACGGAAAAAGTACGGCCAGAAGAAGGCGCGCAAACGGTTCCAGTTCTCCAAACGT
>Ga0155966_1090_pt2 | contig 22491 bp, 13 predicted proteins | sample RifCSPlowO2_02_FD_107620 | JGI IMG/M metagenome (GOLD analysis project Ga0155966, IMG submission 107620) | Ignavibacteria bacterium RIFCSPLOWO2_02_FULL_55_14 | reverse complement strand
TCATCGGCTTGTCGTAGACCGGCAGCAACTGCTTGCTGATAACGCGGGTGACGGGGTGCAGACGCGTGCCGGCGCCGCCGGCCAAGATGAGGCCTTTCATGGGCGAGTTAAGAGCTTGGTTTGTAAAATGTAAAAAGCGAAAGGTGAAAGGTGGCGCGTGATTGTCATGACCTGATAGAGCGCATGAGTCCGCTTAAGAGCTTCTGCACCGTTAGTATTTCCGTAGCGATTTCATCGTGGACTGTCACATCTGCGTATTCCAACTTCACACTAATATCATTTTGAGTGTCAAGTTCACTGAGTGAACCCTGGCAGATCGAAAGATATTGAAGTTTTTCCCGCTCGGTTCTTCGGGCCAGACCCTCCGCTATGTTCGACGGTATGGATACCGCTGCCCGACGCATTTGCGAAGAAAGTCCGAATTCTTCAGACCTTGGAAACCGCTTAGTGGTCCTGTAAATTCTTACCACCAACTGCATAGCGTATTTCCAGACATCAAGGCTCTTGTGTGGCCGTTGATCCTTCGACATGATGACCCCCTTCAAGGTTTGGTTAGTAAGTGAATGTTCTCGCCACCTTTCACCGCTATCTTCAACCTTTCACCTTTCACATTTCACCTTTCACAATCCCCGATTTAGCTGCGTAATGCTCCCCTCCGCTCTCTGGCACTCTTCCCCCTCGTCGCTTCTTCACACCACGCCCGGTTCTCCAGGTACCACCTGACGGTGATTTCCAGCCCTTCCTCAAAAGTCACCGAAGGCTTCCAGCCAAGCTCGCGCTCGATTTTTGAGCTATCAATCGCGTAGCGCAGGTCGTGTCCGGGACGGTCGGCGACAAATGCGATCAGGTCGTCGTGCGGCTTGCCGTTTGGCCTGGGGCGGAGTCGATCGAGCACCCGGCACATTTCGCGCACAACTTCGATGTTCTTTCGCTCGCTCCTACCGCCGATGTTATACGTTTCCCCCACTTTCCCTTTTTGCACGACGAGGAAAAGCGCCTTTACATGGTCGTCCACGAACAGCCAGTCGCGGACGTTGGCTCCCTGTCCGTATATCGGCAGCGGCTTTTCATCGATCGCGTTCAACGTCACCAACGGAATGAGCTTTTCGGGAAACTGGTATGGACCGTAATTGTTGGAGCAGTTCGTGAGGACGACGGGGAGTCCAAACGTGTGGTGCCAGGCGCGGACAAGATGGTCCGACGATGCTTTCGATGCGGAATACGGCGAATTAGGAGCATACGGCGTGGTTTCCTGGAAAAGTCCCTCCGGTCCCAGCGACCCGAAAACTTCATCCGTCGAAATGTGGTGGACTCGAAAGCGCTTTCGGGCATCGGTTGATAATCCCAACCAGTACTTAAGTGCGGTTTCGAGTAATGTGTATGTGCCGATAATATTCGTCTCCAGAAATTGCGCCGGCGCGTCGATGGATCTGTCGACATGCGTTTCCGCCGCAAGATGCATGACAGCGTCGGGACGGAACTCGGCCATGATCTTTGTCATTTCTGCAGCGTCGCAAATGTCGGCCTGGCGAAACGCATAGCGAGAATCTGTCGCAGCCGGGGCCACGGATGACGGGTTTCCGGCATAGGTGAGCTTGTCGACATTGCAGACGGAGTGCTGTGTCTCGTTGATTAAATAGCGTACGAGGGCTGAGCCGATGAAACCACAGCCGCCTGTGACGAGGATTTTCATGGGTCGAGAGAATTAGCAGTAGTGGTAAATCGTAAATAGAGAATAGTCAATAGAACCTCGGATGTGGAAACCGCTGTTTGCCTTGACGCGAGTGCAGTTGTTCATAGGTCGCCCCTACGGGGCTTTGGTTGTTCTTTGGTAAGTCGTTTTTACAAATAGTGCCGCTCCTACGGAGCGGCCCAAGGGAAATCTTGGCGAAAGAATCGGTAGACAAGAACCGTGGCTCGACTTCACCCTTGGGCTATGAAGATCTACAATTTGTGCCGCTCTTATGGCATCATTAGCGGCAGGCGGACGGTCGCCGCGAGAGTATTTTTGAGATAGGTTTTAGATCTTGCTTCCTGGTTCCATCTCTCGCTTCGTGCTTCTCCCCAAAATTCATTGAAGTCCCGTAGGGACGTCCTATTTGTAGATCTACCCGGACAACCTACCACCAAAGCTCCGTAGGAGCGTCCTGTTCTTTTCTATTTCTTCTCTGCACCATACACCAAGGACTCCAATCGCTGCCCCCTTAACGCCAACCTCAAGGTCTCTCTCCAGTGCGGCGCGGTCAGTCCGTAGTCTTTCCGTAATTTCTCGCATGAAAGTACTGAAAATTGCGGCCGTTTGGTTTTCGTCGGAAAGGTGTCTGAAGCGATCGGTTCCGGAGCGGGACATTGAAGTCCGGCAGGACGCAATTCCTCGACGATTGCCGAGGCGAACTCGAACCAGGTTGTCGGTCCTGAGCCGGTGACGTGGTACAGCGCCGGTTTGCGCGTCGGATGCGACAGCTCCGACCGAATAATGTGCGCGGTCGCAAGTGCGAGCCAGGTACTCCACGTGGGTACACCATGCTGGTCGTTCACGACGCGCAACGGCTTTCCCGCAGCAGCCGCAGAGACGATTGTCCTCAGAAAATTCTTTGCCCGTGAGGAATAGACCCAGGACGTCCGCAAGGTCCGGCTCCACCCTCCGGCGGCGGTCACGGCTTGTTCGCCTTCGAGCTTTGTCTTCCCATACGCGCCCAGGGGATCGGTGGCATCATCTTCCCGGTATGGGGTTGTGGAGCGCCCGTTGAAGACGTAATCGGTGGAGTAATGGAGGAAAAGCGACCCCAGTTCAGCCGACAGTCTGGCCAGTTCTCCCGGAACGGTTACGTTGATCTTGCGTGCGAGTTCCGCCTGCTCTTCCGCACCGTCGACATTGGTGTACGCGGCGGCGTTGACGATCACGGAGGGGCGCACTTCGACAACCTTTCGGCGAACTTGGGTAGCATCTCCGAGATCGAGCTCGGCAATGTCCCATGCAGTGATTTCACCGAGGCCTTGGAGAGTCGATTGAAGGTCCCAGCCGACCTGGCCTAATGAGCCTAGTATGAGGAGCTTGGGTGTGGTCACAAGGGAGGCCTTAGCAGGAAAATAGAGAATGGTCAATAGAAAATCGATTGTGAAGAGCGCCAAGGGCGTCGACTCCAGTTCATAGGTCGCCACTACGGGGCTTCATTGGATTATTGTAATGCCTTTCTGCAAATAGTGCCGCGCCTACGGAGCGGCGCAAGGAATATCTCGCCGAAAGAATCAGTGAACGACAGAATGCAAATCCGAATCAAGAAGAACTTGGCATCAGGGGAAAATGTGATTTCTGTTTCCTGTTTCCATCTCTCGCCTCGAGCTTCTCCCCCATTTCTTTCAAGTCCCGTAGGAACGTCCTATTTGTAGCTCTACCCTACTGTCGAAAGAATTGCGCAATACTTTCCACAACGAAAGCAATCTGACGTTCCTTTAATTCAGGAAAAATCGGCAATGCCAAGCTATGTTCTGCCACTGAATCAGCCACCGGGAATGCCGTCTGCGATGGTTTCAGGTACGCGAAGCATTCCTGTCTGTGAAATGGCACCGGATAGTAGATCTCCGTCGCGATCTCCTGCTTCGCAAGAAAGTCCCTCAGCGCATCCCGCTTCTCCACACGGATGACATATTGATTGTAGATGTGACTGCGCAGATCGGAAGATGGAATGGTAGAATTCTGGGTAGTGCTCGCTGATGGAATGGTGGAATGAGAAGATGGAATATTGGAATCTTTTGAAGTGCCTAGAGATGGAGTATTGGAGTTCGGCGTAGAACCTGACTTTGGAGGATTGGAGTTCGATGGAGAACCTGATTGTGGAGTATTGGAGTTCGAGGTAGAGCTCAGTGATGGAGTATTGGAGTATATGGAATCTGGAAGGAGAACTCGGTTTTGTCTGTCAAACGCTGTTCTTCCAGGTCCCGCGGAAAGTCCTGCCTTCAAGAACAGACTGTTGTAAAGCTCTGCATTATTCTTGCGTCCTTCCGACCAAGAATTCAGATGAGGCAATTTCACGCGGAGGACCGCCGCCTGTAGGGCATCGAGCCGGAAATTGCCTCCGATCATCTTGTGATAATACTTCGGGTGCATTCCGTGGACGCGCTGGTACTTCATCATTTCATACAAATCGGGATCGTTCGTTGTCACTAATCCCCCATCACCGTAACCTCCTAAATTCTTACTGGGAAAGAACGAAAAACATCCGATGTCTCCGATCGTCCCGACTTGCCGCCCATCCTTGTACTGCACGCCGATCGCCTGGGCGGCATCTTCAATGACTTTGATCCCCCGTTCCCTCGCGATTGTCATAACAGGGTCCATGTCAGCGGATTGACCAAACAGGTGCACGGGGATGACAGCCTTGGTGTGGGAATTAATGGAATGTTGGAATAATGGAATGGAAATGTTAAAGCTCTTAGGATCGATGTCAACAAATACCGGCTTCGCATTCAGCCGTGATACCGCGCCGGCCGTTGCGAAGAAGGAGAACGTCGGCACAATGACCTCGTCACCCGGCCCCACGCCGATCGCCATCAACGCAAGCAAGAGCGCGTCGGTCCCGGACGAGACCCCCAACGCATACTTGACTCCAATGTACTCCGCGATCTCTTTCTCGAACGCCTCCACCTCGGGACCGAGAATGAAGTGCTGAGATGCAGCGACGCGAAGAACAGCAGCATCCAATTCGGACTTCAGAGCTAGGTACTGCGGATGGAGGTCTAGAAGGGGGACTTTCATGAGCCTGTGAAGTTCAATGATGAAGCATTATTTGGTAAATAGTGAACCTGCCCGCCGTATGAGTTCTCTGAGGGCAGTTGGGTCGTGAATCGAAAAGCGTAATGCCGTAAATCGTGAATCGTTAATCGTCAATTGCATCCATAGTGTCATTATACGTACGCTCATCGATCATTTCCAGTTTGCGCGCGATCTCGACCAGTGTATCCAATTCGCTCAATGAACCCTGAGAAATTTCCAGAAATCGGGTGCGATCTTTTGGACTTCGTTTTGCCATGCCTTCAGCAATATTTGAAGGAACGGATATAGCAGCACGTTGAATCTGTGCGCCCAAAACATAAGTCTGCTCTTTTGGCAACTTGGCGGACATGCGGAAGACAGTGCACACCAAATCGACAGCCTTCTGCCAGACTCGCAGACTCTTATGCGGCCTATTTGCTCTCATGGCTCCCTCCCTCAAGGAATCATTGAGAATTCAGAGAAACGAATTCCGATTGACTACCCGCCTGCCCTCTGAGACCTTATATGGCGGGCAGGTTTACTATTAACGATTCACCTCATCAGCTCAACGCACCGCTTTGCGATTGTCTACCCGCCTGCCCTCTGAGACCTAATATGGCGGGCAGGTTCACTATTTACTATTCTCTACCCCTCGACTTCGCTCGGGGCAAGTTTACTATTCACCCATCCAACGCTTTACAATCGCAGCTTCACGTCCACATGTGGCACGAACTCGACGAATCCACCGCCGCGCATCACCGGACGTAATTCCGCTCTGGCTTCAACCGTTCGATTCGCACGCGACACTTCCCATGCCGCCTCGAGCGCGGAAAGAACGTGGTTGGCGACGATGACGAGGCTGGCCGTTCTCGCAATGTTGTACATCTCGTTCGCGCCTCCCCGCATGTCCCTGTATATCAAAAAGTTCGGCGACACGTTGTCCGTCAGAATGTTCCCCGGCGTGAATCCCGAAGCATCGTTCCAGCCTCCGCCATATTGCGGATATTTGCCGATCAGCTCATAGTATTGCTGCTGCGGCCGGGGAGGCAATCGATGAGTGAAGCCGTTGCCCACAGCCTGGGCGATCTCTTCTTCGCATTGATTCAACCTGGTCCAGTCGATCCGGTCCCAGGGGTTTGCGGCGTTGGGATTCACGATGATCTGGTCCCTGCTCCACGTTGAGCCGGCGTTGAGCTGCGACTGCCACTGAATGATCCAGTCAACGTACCTCGTGACGTCCCAGTTCGCGTCCGCGTATTGTTCGAATCTCGCGGTACGATTATTGGCCCAGTGAATGTATGAAGCGTAGATGACCCAGAGAGACACTTCGGCACCGGCAAACGCCATGCTTTTCCAGCTCAGCGACCAGTCCTGTGCGTATGACTGTCCGAGTCCAGGTAGAGCGGCAGAGTATAGAGCTGCGGTCAACGGAGACTTTTTCGCATCCATCGCGGGGGGAGCTTCCTGCGCCTGAATGCCGGAAAGCATCGCAGTCCGAAGGTCTTTTGAGCCGGACCCATCCGTTCCCATGATGAAGAACGCCCACACATTTTGTTTCGGCGGCGGCGAAGGCCGGAATGGAGCATACAATTGCGCATATGACTGAGAAACACAAAGTAGCGCTATGAAGATTATGAATTTCAAGTGTGACATTGAATCGCTCCCATCTTTACTTATCTCCTACCTCCCATCTCCCCTCACTCCGCCATTCATCCTTCCCAGTCTTCCCATCTCTGAAATATCAAAATCGAACAACACACCCAGATAGAATCTCCACTCTTTGCCGTAGGTGACGGCTACGCCTTGGATGTTCCGCGTGAACTTGTCAAAACCGTAAGCGCCAGCGATGGAGATCCGGGTCGGATAGGCATAGAATGAAAAGGCCTCCAGCCTCAATTCAATGCCCGCATCGCGCTTCCATGAGGCGCGGTCAATCGGCCCGGTCCAGGCATCGCCGATATCGGCAAACACCGACGCATACAACTTTGTGAAGAAGAACTGCGCGATGCGCGTGTCGATCGACGTCCAGAGTGGGAACCGGTATGCAGCGCCGAGCTGGGCGACACGCGTGCCTTCGATGGCATAGAACGGATATCCTTTCAGTCCGATCAACCCGCCGCCGTAGAAATGGAAGATCGTGTCGGCGGTCCCGCCTGTGATCGTCCCTCCCCGAAGACTGACGTTGAATGTGTGACGCTCCAGCGGAAGCCGCACGTGTTCGTTCCACTGCACTTCCCATCTCGTAAAGTTGAATCGTTTGTAGAGCGGTACCGGCACACCCGTCGAAAAATCGTAGTCAAAATCCCTGTTATATCTGTTGAACTCGCTCGTGAGGCGGAACGCGGCCGTCCGGCCGACCGGGTTGATGGCTTCATCCACCGTCTGGTGAATGTCCCGATGCGTCAGCTGAAGCCACAGGGAAGTCCCCAGCAAATAGACATTGCGGAAAGATGAAAACTGAATGATGCGAAAGGATGAATCCCTGAACGGTTCGGAGCGAATGTCGGCGGAGTACCTGCTTGAAGTAAAGCCGAACGTGGCGCTCGTGTGTTGGGACAGGACGGGAAACCTCAGCGTCGCGTCGAATTCGAGCAGACTGTACGTCACTTCCGCCAATCGTTCGTATTCTCTGTCGGTGAAGACCGAAAAGCTTGAGTTCGTGACCCTGGTGATGTTGTACAGCTCCAACGACAGTGTGGGTTCAAGGCCTGCAAGAGAGAACAACGGCAGCCTGTCACGAAACTGGAAAATAAGGAACAGGTCACGCTCCAACCGGCGGTTGATCGCCGCCCCGCCGAACATCGAGATCTTATCGAGCATTTCGGAGGAGACGAAATACAATCCGAGTTTGACGATGTCGATCCCCGAGTTCTTTGTGTTGTAGTTGTCGACACGAAGGAGCGGAATCAGAGAAAGACTGGAAAACGAAGACCTGTAGGGCCGGGACGAATCGGCATGCGAAGTAGCAGCCACCGGGGCGGGCGATGATTCCCGGGAAAGACCGTTGTTCCAGGAATTGCCGACGGTTGGACTCGGTGCAGACTGAAACACCGCTTTCGGCGGTTGCATCCCGGGGGATTCCAGCAGGGCGATCTTGTATCCCGACGCATCGTAGCGTGCAAATGCGACGCTCCCCGTGCTGTCGACGGAAGGCTGAAAGGCTCCACCCAACACCTGTGTGACTTGTTCAATACTACCGGTGCGAGTATTTTTCCGATAGATGTTGAACCTGCCCGTCGTATCCCATGCGAAGTAGAGCCAGTTTCCGTCCGGCGAAAACGCCGGATCACGTGCGTCCCCCGAAACCTGCAACGACCGCATGCCGAATCCCGAAGAATCCACGATGACGATCGATCGGCCGTGGCCACGGGAAAATCCAAACGCGATCGAAGCTGCGTCCGTCGACCACGAAGGGTCGTACACCTGCTCCCCCTCCGCGAAATTTGTCAGCCGTCGCACGTTGCCTCCGTCCGCATCGCATGTCGCAAGGTTCATCGTGCCGTCATGACCGGTGGTATACGCGATGCGACGCCCGTCGGGGGAAATGCTCGGCGAGAAAGCGCGCTGTCCGTGCGTCAAACGTTGTTCGTCGTCGTCGACGAGGTCATACCGATAGATGTCCGAGATCGCCGACCAATGAGGATTGTCCCGGGTTATGCGCGCATAATACAGGTAACGGCCGTCCGGCGACAACGACAGTGCGGACCTCACCAGCGGGGCGATGGTCTTGCTCTTCTTCGTCGCTCTGTCGTATTCGACAATCGAGCTTAAGCTCAGAAAGTCCTCGCCCGCATTGGACACATAGTAGATCTTGCTCCCATCCTTGCTGAACACCGGATGGAAATTCCCGAAGCCGTCCGGGGCGATGAGCGTTCCTTCCGTACGTGTCTGCGCAATCGAAACCCGGACGGAATCATACTGAACCCTCTTTGCGGCCATCCATGTGTCGTAGAGTTGCTGACCGCTGATACCGAGCACATCCTGCACGGCCCCGTCGATGGTCACTCGTGCCGCCGATCCGAGCGCTTTCGCAATGCGAACGACGGCCGTGTCGCCGTAGGCACCGGCGATGTACTGCACGATCGAGAACCCGGCGTTGTATGACGATTCATTTCCCAGGCTCGTTTTGCCAAACACGGCCATCTGTTCCCAGGTCAGCGGACGCCCCTCCAAAATATGCATCCGGAGGATCATGTCGCGGTGCGTGTCCCACAGGTCGTACCGCAGGTCCGGATGATTGTATTGCGCCGTCCCTTCGGCGAACCAGCTCGGTACGACAAAACCGGATACAGGGTACGAGACGATGACGTTCGGATAGCCGTAGAGCACGTCGGGCCGACGCTCTGCTTCGTACCCGAGCCATTGCAGGTAGACTGCCGGCACCCGGCGCGTCCACTTCATCGAGGCCTGCATTTGAACGATGTGCGTGAATTCGTGCGTCACAACGTTCTGCAGCCACGGGTGCGTACCGCGGAGCTCGAAGTCGAGCGCAGGGACCCAGATCTGGATCTTGTTGTCGTAGAAGTACGCCGCTCCGTTTGAATAGTCGTCATAGTCGAGGAGGACGAAATGGACCTTCTGTTCGGGCCTATACGCGTAGAGGTCGGTCACCGGACCGTAGACCGATTCCGCGATCGACGCCACTTCGCGCGCGGTCCGCTCGTTGCCGTTGTGGAAATGGACGAAGAAGTGCTCCGTGGGGATGGTGCGCCACTCCAGCTCCGTGTGCGGGAAGGATTCCTGCGCCAGTATCGGCAACGCCAGGAGAATGGCGGCGGCAAAAGAACAATACGTGCGGTTCAGTTCAGCCCCACATTCTTCTGAATGAGCTGATTCTTTGCGAGGGTGAGCCGGTATTCTGCCGTGCTTTGCGAAGATTCAAAGAACACAAAGATCTCGTCTGTGATCTGCGAATTGCCGTAGTATGTGGACCCGGTGTATTCCGCGACAGGATAGAAATCCACAGGAAGGTTGCGGTTGGTGATCGAGTATCGGCCGTTGGCATCGCTCTCTGTGACCTTCGTACCAAACACAACAACCGGATATGAGTGTTTCGTCTGCCCACCGACCACGTACCGAACAAAGTACGCGCCCGGAGGAGCGGGGTTTCCGAGAGCATCGCGCTTATTCCACAAGTATTCGTAGGCACCCGGCCCGCCCGATTGGGTGGCTACGACTGCAAACGGGCTTCCGTCCGAGTAGACGATTGTGACGGTAATCTCCTCCTGCTGACCCACAACGGTATATACCCGTGACGGTTCGGGACCGTAGTCGACGAATCGTCTGCCGTAGTCCACGTAGACGTCAACCCCCTGAACGCCATTGCCAAACCTGTCGTAGACAATTCCCTGCACGCCGTATCCGTCGATCTGAATGGACGGGTCATTGACCACGATCTCGCGTTCGCAGGCGGCTATGCCGACGACGATAACGCCAAGCGCGTGAAGGATCAGACGGCGGGATACGTCTGCCGAAATGCGCCGGCATTCTCCGTTATGGGTCTTCTGCACCATGTTTCGCGACTCACTTGACTACGGCGATCTTGATGATAGCGACTCCGCTTCCGCCTACCGTATTCAAGGCGACCCGCGCCATGTAGACACCCGATTGTATTCCACTGACGTCCCAAGGAATCTCGACGTCTTGGCCCGCGAGAGACCGCCCCCGCAATTCCGTCACCCTGTCGCCGGCGACGTCATAGATAGTGATGACGACTTCTCCATCCCACTCCGAATAGAGACGAATCAACGTTTGCTTTCCGTAGACTGGATTCGGCCAATTGTACACGCGGTCTTTTGGCAGCACGCCCGATCCGAGCGGCGCGGCCGACGAGGTCGCGATCATGCTGAGTCCCGAACCAGAAGCATCTCCACCCCGCATCGCCCACAACACTTTTGTCGAATCATACGGCGTGCGAAGGTCCCACGCGTTCATCCCTCCCGCAACATCAGTGACGAACAAACCCAGCGATGAAGTCACCCCGGACGGTACGGAGGCAAATGCTGCCGACATCGCAACCCGGTTGGATGCCTGGAATCCCACATCGGCGCCGGAAGTATTGAACCGAACAATACCGTCTGCTCCGGCCGTCACGACGGTCGTCTTTCCGCTGCCGTCAAGCTCTGCGGCGAGGAGGTCCACGGATGTCCATCCTCCCGCATGCGACACCACGTCCGGCGAGCGGTCCAGCAACACGCCAGACAGCGAAGCCGCAACAATGCGGCCCATAGAAGTCGAAACCACAACATCTTTCTTCCCATCCCGATCGCGATCGGCGAGCATCAGGGTCGCAAGGACTTCTTCGCCGGTTTTCAGATATTGACCAAGATCAAACGTCGCAGAGACCGTACCGGCGCCTCCATCGACAACGGTCACTCTGCTTGCTCCGGCAATTCCAGTGCTGAGCGCGACGATCGACGGAGAACCCGATCCTGTGCGCGCGGCCGCAAGTCCCATGATCGTACCCCCCATTTCAATCGCGGGTGACCCGAGGACGAAAGGATCGCCGGGTAAGTTCTCACCCAGCGTTCGCAGAGAACTTCCCAGAGCAGAATAAAACTGATGCTGAGTGCCGGTCCAAACAATGTGCGTTGCGCCGGAAGGGAAATTCGCAAGAAGCGTCCCCGACAAACCGAAGACCGAGACTCCCGGAGGTCCATACGCGATCACGAGTGTGTCGGACAGCAACACCGACCACGCCGCGGTGTCGGGCGAGAGCGAGACAGAGAATCGAACGTCGAGAAGCGAATCCAGATTGAGATCCTGACCGTTCCAAACGGTCAATTGAGCGGTTCCGCACGCGGCAAAAACCGAAAGGCTGGAACCCGGAATACGCCCGGCAGATAGTCTTCCAATGACCGCTGAGTCGATCCTCGCTACAACGCCCGAACTGTCCGAGAGGGGAAGTACCCCCGTCCCCGACGAAGTCCATCCGAGCACTTCTCCGGATCCTGTCGGCGATCCCGTGCGACCGTCGGGTCCGGACTTCCGAGTGCGCGTCGTAAAGATCTCAGACCATCCGTCACCGTCGATATCGAACGGAATGGCCGGTCCAGGAACGCCCGCGATGTACTTCGGAAAACCCGACAGTGATGACGCCCGGGTGCTCCCAAATTCGACGACTGCAGTCATTCTGGGACCACGCGCGCTGAAGTCGCGAATCGTCACCAGGCTTGCCGCCCCTGCATTTGTGCGACTGTTTGGGAATGAAGTGTCGTCGAACCTGTTCGCATACACCGGTGAATCATTCCCCAGGAACCAGGGGTCGAACGGAGTGCCGACCTCCGAACCTGACCCGCCTTCGAACGAGGAATAGTTCCGGCTGATGTCCTGAGATCCGTCCGCCTCCATAAGCACCACGCCATGGACCCCGGACCCTGCGTTGACAGAATTCGACGCCATGCGGGCTGCGATCACGTCCTCATCGATATGCCAGATCAACGTCCCGCCGCCGTCGAATCTTCCTGCACTGGTAATAAACCCGACCAGCGCCCAATCAAGGTCCACGACGTCGACGACCGATCCGTCGACCGCTCTCACGTCGTCGTACATGAAATAATTCAGGGAATCGTACGGAATATAGAGAGGGTACAGGACGTTCTTCCGCATGATCGTCAATAGCTGTCCTTTGGGGAGAAGATCACGGGCACGGTTTTCGACGAGGAAATACTCGGTGTTTGAAATCGGGACTTTGTAGATGGAGTCCTTCTTCGTCGATCCGACTGCGGGAAGGATGATCGTATCGATGGGCGATGTTACCATGATCGGCTCGACCCAGCCCAGCGCAATCTTTTCCCAAGCGCTCGGCTCAGGCGGAAAGAGTCCGCGGAAAGCGAAAAAGGAGGCGCCGTCCATCAAACCATGCTGGCCGATGCCGGATGCGCCAGTCTGCGTGTCGAAAAGGTCGGGGAGTCCGAGATGGCTGCCGATGCTTGCGGCAAAGAGGCCGTTGAACGAAATCTCCAGCGTGTCATTCGTCCCCGACGTCGCATAGACACGCGATTCCGTTTCGGGCAGGATCATGGTATTCCGGATGAGAACCGTCCCATTGCGGACACGGATGCCGTCGAATGCTGCGCTGTCGAGAGCAGTGCGGAGTGCCTCGAGGCCGAGATACACTGAAGGTACGTCGTATGGTGCCGGGTCATACCCGAACAGGCCGACAAGGTCGATGTCCTTTCCAGTGCCGGCATGAAACAGGACGAAGGCGTCGTACGCGGAAAAATCGACGGCGGGGAAAGCGGTGTCGGCCTCCATCCAGCTTTCTACTGCCAGGCGCGCGAGGCCGCGAAACGACGGCGCATTATCCTGCGAGTAGTCAGCCATCCGCTTGGAGACAGTGACGGGCGACGGAAGCACGTCGCCGTCGATGAATAGAAGGCTGTCCGACGCCCGGGCAAAGTAGTTCCTGACAAAACTCATCTTTGCTTCAAAGAATGCGGCGTTGTGCGGAGGCGGGTCGATGACGGCGGGATGTGTTGTAGACGTGTCGAATCGTCCGGTTCCCGCAGTCCGTCCGTCGTCGACTTCTTCGTAATCAAACTCCACCATCACTCCGAGAAGGCGCAGCGTGTCGACAGCCGCGGTGCGGGCGGCGGTGAGCTGACGGTAGGGGGCAAGCGGGCGCCGTGCATCCCATCGGACGGCGACCTGCGCGTCGAGAATCGCCGCGGCGAAGAGAACGGTCACAGCAGCCCGGTGGATTCGTTGGCGCAACATTCTGCCGGAGAAAAAGGAACGACGGGACCGGTTACTGGATGGAGAGTGAGCCCCATTCGATGGCCAGCGAGAACCTGAGTGTTTCGCCGAGTGGATGCTGGTCCTCGAAGGCGCTGATGTAGCTGAAGTCAAAGCCGTAGATATCATATCGTATTCCCGCCCCGAACGTCATGAATTTCCTGTTGCCGGCGCGGGGATCTTCGTAAAAAAATCCCACCCGGATCGCGACCAATTTGGGGTCGCCGTACCAATATTCAGCCCCGAGTCCAGTGACGAACTGGCGCAATTGTTCGGAGAGCGAGCCTCCCTTGGTCCACGTGGTCACAAAAGCCTCGTAAAACTCGTCAGTGTGCGTGGTGTCCTTATGGATGAGGAGCCTGCTCACGTCGCCAATGAACGTTATGTTGTTGTACTGGCTTTCCAGCACTTTCCAGGAAAGTCCCAGCCGAAGATTCATCGGAAGTGCGTCGGCTTGCGCTTCGTCGATATACGTCAGTTTCGGACCGATATTCGAGAGATTCGCGCCGAACGTCATCACGTTTCCGACGTCGACGTCGGTAAAAGGAATGAAAAGTGACGTGGGTTTGTAGAGCACGGCGACATCGAAGCTAAACCCGGTGGCCACGCCTCTCCCCTGTTCGACACCCGCGCCGAGGTTTGCCAGACTGCTATAGATGAGTCGCGTGTTCACTCCAAGGCCCGTGTTCTCGCCGATCTTCGTTCCGTATCCGAGAGCGAGAGCAACTTCGTATCCTTTCCATGTTTCGATCGGGTCGGGCGTGTTCGTCGTGCGCACAAACTCGCCCAGATTCAAGTACGTGAGCCCCACGGCGACCACGCCGTTGACCTCTTCCCACGGCTGTTTGTAGACGCCGTGTGCGATCCAAAGGTCGGACAGTCCGAATGCCGGCAGCCAGTTTGCCTGCGTGAGGGCGACCTCTGAGTTTGTCTGGAAGGCATATCCGGCCGGATTCCAAAAGATTGCCCAAGCGTCGTCGCCCAATGCGACGCCCGATTCTCCCATGGCGCTCGCGCGTGAGTTCGGCGCGATCAGGAGGAAAGGAACCGCAGAGGTCGTTACCTGGGCCTCTGCCCACTGCCAACCGATGAAGCCCAGAAGTGCAACCACTGCAAACCGATGTCTCATGCGATGATGTCTCCTTGTTCCTGATTCATTGAAAAGACTAAACCGCAAATTGACGCGAATGAACCCGAATCTGATACATGATGTCTTCTCTTCGCGTGTATTCGCGTTCATTAGCGGTTGAAAATCATAGGATATTCGATTCGAGCATTAATAATACCCATTTTTGCAGGTATTGGCAATCATCTCATTATCGCCAGTTTTCCCACCACTTCATTTATCTGTGCTCCGTCTGTGGAACGGACAACGATCTTGTAGAGATAAACACCGTTCGCCATTTCCGAGCCGTCCCTGTCGCGTCCGTCCCAGGGAATTCTTACAAACCGATCGGTGAGACCCGGAGAGACAAGTCGCTGCACCATTCTTCCGGCAACGGTGTAGATGCGCACTTCAACATCCACGGGAATTGCCGCAGTCCGTTGAAACGTGAACGATGTCGAACGAGCAAACGGGTTCGGATAATTCACGACCTGGAACACGTCGACATCCGTGCCTGAACGAACTTCGAACACGACCTCGGCGGAAGCGGAGTTGTTTCTTGTGTCCCATGCGCGCACAACGACGCGATGCCGTCCTTCCGAAATTCCGGTCAGTGTCGTCACCGCGCGTCCGCTCTGATATGTATCCAGCTTCCCGCGATACGACGACCCAAGGTCCACTTTCCGCTCCTCATCCACCAGTTCCGCCTCCAACTGGTGGCCGATGCCGACCGTTGACGTGTTGATGCCGCTGACATCCGCCAGATCCACGATCAGGTCCGGGTCGAGCGGTACGACGTCCCCCGATTTGAATTCGGTCGAGCCGACCATGATCGAGATTTCCGGCCCCGTGGTGTCGACCACAGCCGTTGCATCCGTGCCGGAGACCGTCACTTGTTCGGTTACACCGACTGCATCCATGTTGGATGAATACGCGTAGAGAGATATCCGCGACTGACTTCCGAACGTGACATCCTTGGGGACGGGGAACAACGCGTTGAACGATCCGCTTTGGATGGAAACATCGCCGCGATACAGGATGCTCCCACCCACCACATATGTGAAGCCCGACCATTCGGGTACAGCCACGGTTCTTTTCGCGTCATTCACTTCCAGAAGTCCTCGTCCCGTGAAGTCGGACCAGACGGAGCCGTCGTTCCGACGTACAACGCCACGCACCTGAACGACACCCAGTGCCGGCACGCTTACACGCTGAGCTGTGGAAGCTCCATTCAGCGAATCGATAGAGGCCCTCCCCCGCGGCCGTGCAAGACGAACCGTCGGGTCGCCCAGCAGATGGAACTTCTGGTCGTTCGAATCGTACCGAATCTGTTTCATCAGAAAATAGGCATCTCCCATCCGCACAGGGAGACCCTGAGCGTCCGAACCGAAGAGATACGTATACAGCGTATAATTCAACTCGGCATTGAAGTTGGAATAGACCGAGCGTGTAGCTGTCACGACTGCAACCGCGCCTCCGTGGTCCATGGTGAGCATCAATTCACCTGCGCTCTGGAAAGCAGGGTCATCCCATTGGGCAAAGTTGCAGGTGGCGGCGACGAGCAACGTCATCCGATCGCGATTAGTGAGCAGGGGCAGATCGGACTCTTTCACAAAGATCTGTTCATGTGCCCACAGGCGCTGATTACCATGGCCCGTATAGTTCAGCACGATCGTCCCTTGATTTATGGCTGCGACGATATCGGCGTTTGCCTGAGGCTTACGGCGGCCAGAGCCGCTCAAGACCGTCGGGTATTCCACGATATAGATCTTTTTCCGTTCGAACGTCGCCGGCGTATAACTCTGGGCAAGATTCTCCGCTTGAGCAGTATGGGTACTTTTGTCGTCCTGGGTTGTCGACGTCAGGCCGTCGTCCGCCACAAATGTTATGCGATTTCGCCAGGAATCGTACGGGCTCGATGTTTCGTACCGAATGATCTTGTCGACCATCGAACGCATTTCTTCGAGGTTGCGACCGGGCAGACGTCCGATGGCAAGCGATATCCTCTGAGACCCGGCATCCAGCATCGCAAGGAAATCGTCGCTCGCATAGGACCTGATCTGTTCGTTGGATTCCTCAGTTTCGTATGGGACCACCCAGTTGGGCGACGATGTCAAGATATTCCGGTAATCAAAATGACCGTTCCCAAAGAACAGCACGTAACGCGGCGGACCAGGATAGTTCGCACGCGCATACGCCAGGAAGTCCCGTATCGCCATAGGATCGGCTATTCCACCGCCGAACTCATTGTACACTGCGTTGATATCGACGATCATCGTCGGGAGACTGTCGGACGACTCCCGATGCGCCTTTAGCCTTTCAGCTTCTTCCATGAAATCCGTGGGGCTGATGATAATGAATCGTGCCGGCGACTGCGGACCACGGAGATTCGACTGGGGCACCGTTGTCGCCGCCGGGGGAACCAGGAAACCGTTCGCTCCGACGACAGCAAGTTCACGGACCGAACCCGTCGATTGCTGCAGACGGAATGTGCATACGGTAGGGTTAACTTGATCAAACCCGATGCCGGAGATCCGCTTGACGTTGGCGTGATCGGACACGTCGAGACAAAGAACCGTCCGGGAGGAAAGGCCCCGTATGGTATATTCAAGCACGGCAGCCGTATCGGGAGATGGAAAGAACAGACGGTCGTCAACGACATCAAGCGATCGCCGGTAGAAGATCTCGAACCAATCGAGCCAACCTCTTGCGTCGGAATTCCGCGTGCCGAACACGAATTTCAGGTTGCTCCTGTTTCCCGGCAATGAGCCGGGATGTTGAAAGTTGATTGCCGAGGTTTGAAACGCATAGTTGCCGGTTTGGTCGACCGAGTTGATGTCGGACGTAGACATGATCACCGGACCGGCAACGGGGTCGGAGTTCTCAAACACTCGAAATGTATCGATCGTCCCCGACCGTGAGAAGAAGACTGCACGGTACTTGACGGGGGTTCCGGGGACCAATCCGGGGAGCAAGTTGGTATAGACGGCGATAGGATCGGAAATGTTGAACAATTCGCCCACCCAATATCGGCCGGAGCTCTTGAAATTCAAGCGTTCCTGGTCAACGGCGATTCGACCGACGACGTGCTGCACCGTCACTGCAGTCGCCGACGACGACTGGAGAGAATCCATGTCTCTGCCGTTGACCGTTTCGTCAAACGTGAAGAAATACGGATTCCGTTCGGTGAAGGAATTGATGGTATGGGAAAACGAACGTGAACCTGCCGTGTACCTCCACGATCGAACAGACCTTCCGAAGAAAGCGACATATTCTCCGTCATCGAGGCGATTATTTCCGTTGGCATCGTTAATGAACCTCGACACCTCCTGGAGTCCGCTACTACGCGGGAGGGTGATGGGTTCCGGAACGAGAGTCCCCCCGTTTCCGAACACACGAAGCTTTCTGATATCATCCAGTCGTGCAGGGGACACACCAGCGGACTGAAAATAGGTTCGGTCCATCCTATAAACTCCGGTCTCGTCAATGTCTATTCTGTACCACGATCCCGAAGCGAATTGAGACTGCATTACTTCTGCGGTGCGAAATGGAGATTCCGATGAGATGCCTGTTGACGGAATGCGACCCTCCAAAAACGCGAACGATCGGGTGCCCGATGATTCCCATCCTGCATGATCGATGCGGATATGTATACGCGAGGGAATCGTCAGGCGATCGCCTTGCAGAGACGCGACGGCAACTTCAAGCGTTGCAATGGTTCCGTAGGCGTTAGTTGCACGGTCGACAATCCGCGTCCAACCCGACCAAGGTGTCGAGGCCGTGTCCACAGGGAGTCGGTTTGGCGTCCCCTCTATTGTATAACGGGTATCGGACGAGGGCTCGACGGACAGAGTGTAGCTGCCGGCGGGAAGCAAAAGCGGAAAGCGACGCACAGCCGCGAATCCTCCGGAACCCGAGGTCAGGAGTCGTTCTCCAGCAAGAACTGCGGCAAGACGCTCGGCGCTCACAATCGGCGGAAGTCCGGGGACGTCGATCGTTATTTCGACCTCGGCGGAGGAGGCGCCGTCTTCCAGGACATTGGCCGAGACGCGCACCTGGGCGAATGCGCTACCAGCGAACGCGAAAAGAAGGAGAGATATGTTTCGTATGCGCATACAACACGAAGGCCGGAACGGGAGCCTCCCGTCCGGCCAATTGAGCGACCGTGATCGAGATCCGAAAAAGGCTCCTACGCGAACTGCATACCTGCACCGGGGGTACTTGCGGAACAGGAAAGAACCTTTATCAATCTTCGATACTTGGTCAGTACGTCGGATGTTGTTGTTACAAGATACTGAGGATCGGAGGAATTGTCAAGCCATGCGTACGAGCCAGCGTGAGCCGGGGCACGTTGGGACTTTCGTTGCCTCTCTTGCGATTTTTCGGTAACTTTGAGGTTCGAAGGCGTGTCTCGAAATTCAGACTTTCCATTTCAAGCAACGAATGTCCAAACCGCTCAACATTCTTTTCGTTTCGAGTGAGGTAGAACCCTTTGCAAAGACGGGTGGGCTGGCGGATGTCTCCAGCGCCCTACCGAAGGCCATCAAGGAACTCGGTCACGAAATCCGCATCATGATGCCCCGCTACCGGTTCATCAGCGAACGACGGTTCCGGTTGCACGACATCATCCGTCTGAAGGAGATCCCCATTCCGGTCGGGAACACCGTCCAGGTGGGGAATGTCAAGTCTTCGTTCATCTCCAATCTGAAGGAAAAGGTCCAGGTCTATTTCCTGGACAACGAAGCGTACTTCGGCCGCGAGGGAATATATCAGAGTCCCTCGACGAAAAAGGATTATAAAGACAATGACGAACGGTTCCTCTTCTTCTGCCGCGGTGTTCTGGAGACGCTGAAACGGCTGGGATGGCAGCCGGACGTCATCCACTGCAACGATTGGCAGACCGGGCTCATCCCGGCGTACATGAAGACCTTGTACAAAGACGATCCCTTCTTCAAGTCGATCAAGACAGTCTTCACAATCCACAATATGGCGTATCAGGGGGCGTTTCATGCCGATACGTTCGAAAAGTCGGGTCTGCCGCGGGAGACGTTCCATTTGAACGGGACCGAGGCCTACGGAAGGTTCAATTTCCTGAAATCGGGTCTGGTCTTTTCGGACGCGATCACAACGGTAAGCGAAAAATACGCGCATGAGATCTGCAGCTCGGAGGAATTCGGCGCGGGTCTCGAGGGTCTCTTAACAACGCGCAGGAAGGACCTCCGGGGGCTACTCAACGGCATCGATATTTCGACGTGGGATCCGTCGTCGGATAACTTCGTCTTCCGGAAATACGATGCCAAGTCGGTCGAAGCGAAGGTGGACAATAAGAGAGCGCTGCTGACGCGATTCGGCATGGAGTTCACACCTTCACGCCCTGTGATTGGCGCGATCACCAGGCTGGTGGAGCAGAAAGGGTTCGACCTGGTGCTTGAGGTCCTCGAGGACCTCGTGAAACTCGACGTGCAGTTTGTCATGCTGGCCTCGGGAGACAAGGATCTCGAAGCAAGGTTCGATAAGATCCAAAGGAAACACCCGCGCAATATTGCACTCGTGTTCGGTTTTGACGAAGAGCTTGCACATATGATCGAAGCAGGAAGCGATATGTTCCTCATGCCATCCCGGTATGAGCCGTGCGGGTTGAACCAGATGTACAGCATGCGATACGGCACAGTGCCGATCGTTCGGGCGACCGGCGGACTCGACGACACAGTCGAGGATTACCAGGCCGGCGGCAAAGGAACCGGGTTCAAATTCGAGAAATATGATGCAAAGGAATTCCTGAAAGCGGTCCAGCGCGCAACAACGGTGTTCCAGAAGCCTGAGGAATGGAAGAAGATCATGAAGAATGGCATGGCGAAGGACTTCTCCTGGGAGCATTCGGCGAAGAAATATATCGGACTTTACAGGGACTTGGTGAAGCAATAGCTAGTGTCGCGTGTCGGGAAAAACCTAACAAAAACTCCCCGCGAATCTCCACGAATCTCCGCTCATGATTCTTTGCATTCATAAACAATTCGCGAGGATTGGCGGGGATTCGCGGGCCAAACTAATTTAAGGTTCTTCTGACAAGAGACACTCGTGTCGCGACCCAACTCGAGGCCGGCCTGCAATAGTTTCTCGCGGCGCCCGCAACGTATTGTTTTCGGAAAGACCCGGCCAAAAGAATCACTTTCTCTCACCGTAGCGTTCGTTGCGAGCGTTGCGAGACCATTTTTGAAATGAGTTCTCAAAGGAACTCTCAGACTCCAAACGCGAACGGAATCGCGCTGTTTCTTGACCGTGACGGCACGATCAACACCGAGGTCGATTTTCTGCGTCACCCCGACGACCTGCGCCTGATCCCGGGGGCTGCGCAGTCCATACGTGAAGCCAGATCGGCGGGACTGAAGGTCATCATCTTCACCAACCAGTCCGGCATAGCACGAGGGCTTCTGACTGAAGACGACCTCGAGCGCGTCCACGAACGACTGAGGTCACTGCTGACAGCGGAAGGCGCCGGCGCGGATGCGATCTATTACTGCCCGCATCATCCCACCCTGGGTTCGCCGAAGTACTCGCTCGATTGCGATTGCCGCAAACCGAAGCCCGGCATGCTGCGGCGGGCTGCCCGGGAGCACGGACTCGATCTTGAAAGGTCGTTCGTCGTTGGGGACCGTTCCGTGGACATGGAGGCCGGCCGCGCGGCAGGTTGCAGAACGATTCTCGTGCTGACCGGGTATGGATCGACGGAACGGTCGGAATGCGAGGAACGTCTGATCGTGGACCACGTTTCACCGGACGTGCATCATGCATGGTTGTACGTGCAGAACAGACTGCGCCGCGGCCTCGACCACAACATCTGAGACAGCATGCGTCAAACGATTACGGTTGTTGGAGCCCTGATTCTTTTCCTTGCATTCGCCCTTCCCGGTTGTGCCGAAGATCCGACGTCCGTCGGAGCTGGCGTGCTGCCGATCGGAGACCTGCCGGTATATTCCATCGATACGTTAGACGCCAGTTCCATGAACGCGCAACGGGCCACCGTTCTGACAACGCGGTCGGATGGCACGGTCTTCAACTGGGTACCGACCACGCTCTTCCTTGGCAATGTGCAGTCGCTGAGATCGGGTGTGTTCGTCAAATTCCATCAGATCCCCGACTCCTTGGAAGGTGGGACTGTTACGGGAGCCGACCTCCTTCTCTATACACGATCGTTCGTCGGCGATTCTTCGGCGACGGTCGCCTTCACTATACACCGCGGCCTCACGTCCTGGACCGGCGATTCTCTTACGTACGATTCTCTTGAAGTGGTCGACCGCTATTTCAGCTCGTCGGCAACTCCTCCGGGCATCGGCGCAGGCTCGACGGATTCCGGCGCCGTCGTCATACCACTCGACACCGCTATGGTCACTGCGTGGCTTGTGTCGACGATCGACACAGGAAACGTCAATCAGGGCGTATATCTGAATCCGTCTTCCGCGACGGTGATCCGTGGATACTACTCTTTCCTGGGGTCGAGCGTATTCCAACCGCATTTGCGCGTTCGGTATCTCAAAGATGGAGTTTCAAGGACTTACGTCCACGGAACCGGCGTTTCCCGATATATTGCCTCGCTCCCCCCTGCCGATCTTCCACAGAACAGCGTTCAGGCGGGCGTGGCCTATCGGAGCATACAGACGTACAACATTTCGGCGTTGTCGCGCCTCGCATCTGTGAACGATGCAAGGTTGGAGTTAACGTTGGATTCTGCTGCGTCGTTATTGACCGGTTTCGGTGCGGATTCCCTGTATGCATTCCTTGTCCAGGACAACGGATCGATCAGTTTGGCATCGCGAGCGCTGAGTACCCCATCATACATCAACGGTCGCCGGACGTATTCACTTGCGCTCAACTCTATCGTCCAAACCTGGCTACACCA
>Ga0155966_1064_pt1 | contig 22563 bp, 16 predicted proteins | sample RifCSPlowO2_02_FD_107620 | JGI IMG/M metagenome (GOLD analysis project Ga0155966, IMG submission 107620) | Ignavibacteria bacterium RIFCSPLOWO2_02_FULL_55_14 | reverse complement strand
CCCAAAAGGCGAAAAACGTATCGGACAGCGCACAGCGCTTGGAACAAGTCTCCAAGTCCGGACAGAAGGCCGTGGAAGAAACCGCGGCCGGAATGCGCCACATCCGCGAGCAAATGGAATCCATCGCCCAAACCATCGTCCGGTTGAGCGAGCAGGGTCAATCCATCGGCGGGATCATCGCTTCCGTTACCGACATTGCTGATCAGTCAAATCTTCTGGCGGTCAATGCCGCCATCGAGGCTGCCAGGGCAGGGGAACAGGGTAAGGCGTTCGCTGTGGTGGCGCAGGAGATAAAGAGCCTTGCCGAACAGTCAAAGCAAGCCACAACGCAGGTTCGCACCATTTTGAATGATGTCCAGAAGGCGACCAGCGCGGCGGTGATGGCGACCGAACAGGGAAGCAAGGCTGTGGAGGCCGGAGTGAAGCAGTCTGCGCAGGCCGGAGAGGCCATTCGGGTGCTGGCCGAGAGCAGCACGGAGGCGGTCCAGGCCGGGACGCAGATTGTGGCGTCCAGCCAGCAGCAGGTAGTGGGAATGAACCAAATAGGGACGGCGATGGAAAACGTCAATCAGGCGGGAGCCGACACAGCGGCGAGCATGAAGCAGGCGGAAACTGCGGCGAAAAACCTTCACGAGTTGGGACAAAAACTCAAGGGAATGGTGGAACAATTCAAAGTGTAAAACCGGCTGCAAACTATGGATAAGAAGAACGAAGAATTCCTAAAACGGCTCCGGGAGACATTCCGGATTGAAGCGGAAGAGCATGTCCGTGCTATGTCCACAGGTCTGATCGAGCTTGAAAAAACCACGGACGTGGAAAAACGGGTGAGTGTAATCGAAACCGTATTCCGGGAGGCGCATAGCCTCAAGGGCGCAGCACGTTCCGTGAGCCTGAATGATGTCGAGTCCGTCTGCCAGCCGATGGAGAGCATATTCGCTGCGCTGAAACGCCAAGAGATTTCTCTAAATCCTGTATTGTATGATTTACTTCACCAGGCAATGGATACTATCAGGCAACTCATCGCAGAAACGGCGGAAGAGAGTCCCCCCGCAGTGCGATCGCGCAGCCGGGAGCTGATCCGGCAGTTAAAGGACATGTCCGGGGAAACCGCGCAATTTAAAAAACAGGAAGAACCCGGACCGGTTACGGCGGTCATCGCGAGTGAAGGCGCAGAGTCCCAGCCTGCCGGGGGACTTCAAGCCGCGTCGCACCTGCATGCGGAGGAACCGTCAATTCTGGCTGAGACCGTAAGGATTCCAACGGCCAAGCTGGACCCTCTCCTGCTTCAGGCAGAAGAAATGATCTCGGCCAAAATGGCTGCAAGCCAGCGCGCCGCAGAATTGCAGGAGATCAAGCGCACACTGGTTTTGTGGAAGACGGAATCGGAAAAATGGAAAAACAGGGGGCAGGGGTCAGGGAGCAGGGAGCATCCCTCCTCCGACCTCCGACCCCTGATCCCTGAATTGAACGAATTTTTAGCTTGGAACGAAACACGCCTCAATGCGCTTCAAAGCCAGGTAGCCGCCGCGACCCAGGCGGTGGAACAGGACCAGCGCTCGCTTCGGCGTATGGTGGACGATCACCTGGAAGCAATGAAAAAGGTTTTGATGCTTCCGGTCGGTTCATTGGTAGAGGTCCTTCCCAAGCTTGCCCGCGATCTTGCACGCGTCCAGGGCAAAGAGGTGGAACTGACCATTCAAGGTGCGGGTATTGAAATTGACAAGCGTATTCTGGAAGAACTGAAAGACCCGCTCATTCACCTCGTGCGTAATTGCGTTGACCACGGTATGAAAAAACCTGAAGAACGCACGCAAGGGGGCAAACCGTCCTGCGGAAAAATCCAGCTCAACTTTATAGCAAAAGACAACCGCCAGATGGAAATTTCCGTATCGGATGACGGCTCGGGTATTGATTTAGACAAAGTTCGGGCGGCAGCGGCAAAACTGGGCCTTCTTGCGGCAGATGCCGCAGGAAAGCTTGATCGCCAGGAGGCCATGCAACTCGTTTTTCATTCCGGGATTTCCACCAGCCCCATGATCACGGACATTTCAGGCCGGGGCTTAGGCCTGGCGATTGTGCGCGAAAAAGTGGAAAAGCTCGGCGGCACCGTGTCTGTAGAAAGCCAAACAAGTGTGGGTACCATCTTTCGGCTTCTCTTGCCCATGACGCTCGCCACATTCAGGGGCGTTCTGGTGCAGGTACGCGAGTATATATTTGTTCTGCCCGCCATTAACGTCGAACGTGTGTTGAGAGTGCGTGAGGAGGATATTAAGACAGTCGAAAACCGTGAGACAATCCGGTTGGACGGGCAAATACTGTCAATGGCCCGGCTGCGTGATACATTGGAATTGCCTGTCCGGAAAAACGGGTCTGGAGCGAAAAAAGCTCCCAGCCAACCAGAGGGAAGCTACATGCCCGTCATTATTCTCACCTCCGCAGAAACGCGCATGGCTTTCTTAGTCGATGCGGTTCTGCAGGAACAGGAGGTGCTGGTGAAAGAATTGGGCGCGCAGTTGAAACGCGTGCGCAACATTGCCGGCGCTACGGTTTTGGGTACAGGTAAAGTCGTACCCGTGCTTAATGTCCAGGATCTGATGAAATCCGCCGTAAGATCAGCGGCAGTTACCCGGAAGGAGACGGTTACCGGATCAGCCCCGGTAAAAACAGGAAGGGTCCTCGTAGCCGAAGATTCAATAACGTCGCGCACACTGCTAAAGAACATCCTGGAAACCGCAGGCTACCAGGTGGCGACCGCAGTTGACGGGACCGACGCTTTTACCCAGCTCCGGAGCAACGAATTCGATCTGGTTGTATCGGATGTGGATATGCCGCGGATGAACGGTTTTGAACTTACCACAAAAATTAGAGCCGATAGAAAGCTCGGCGAGTTGCCGGTAGTGCTGGTGACCGCGCTCGAAACGCGGGAAGACAAGGAGCGTGGCATCGAAGCCGGCGCGAACGCCTACATCATCAAGAGCAGTTTTGATCAAAGCAATTTATTGGAAGTGATTCGAAGGTTTCTTTGATTGGATGGAAAAAGGGAGCCAATGGTGATTAAAGTCCTAGTAGTCGAAGATTCGCCTGTGGCGCGGGAATTCTTGACATACATTCTCACTTCCGATCCCGCGATTCGGGTTGTGGGAACGGCAAACAACGGCGTGGAGGCACTAGAAATCGTCAGGCAGAAAAAACCCGATGTTATTACCATGGACATCCATATGCCGATGATGGACGGTTTCGAGGCGACCAGAAAGATTATGGAGACCTTTCCGACACCTATTGTTATCGTAAGCGGAAGTTCGGGAGGAAAAGAGGTCGATTCCACATTCCGAGCAATTGAAGCCGGTGCATTAGCCGTTGTCCGGCGTCCGCCAGGCATTAATCACGAGGAGTTTGAGGCGGCTTCGAAAGAATTGATACAGACTGTAAAACTGATGTCCGAGGTCAAGGTTGTAAAACGAATCCCTCATACAGTTCATGCGCGCATTGTCGCGCAGCCGACAATATCTATATCGCTGCTAAGAACAGCCGGAATCCAGGCTGTTGCTATTGGTGCATCCACCGGCGGGCCTCCGGTGCTGCAAAAAATTCTTTCAGAGTTGCCACAGGGCTTTCCTGTCCCCGTGCTCATTGTTCAGCACATTGCGCAGGGGTTTACGGAAGGTTTTGCAGAGTGGATTTCCAACGCGTCCGGCTTCCCAGTGAGGGTCGCATCGCACGGCGAGCGTCTAGCACCAAGACACGGTTATGTAGCCCCGGACGGCTTTCACCTGGGTTTGGAGAACGGCCTGCGAATCGCGCTCAGTAGTCTTGCTCCGGAAAACGGCATGCGGCCTTCGGTCTCCTATCTATTTCGCTCTATCGCACAGGTATTGGGTCCGGCCGCGGTCGGCGTGATGTTGACCGGCATGGGTAGAGATGGAGCAGAGGAATTAAAAACGCTGAAAGAGATGGGCGCAATAACCATAGCGCAGGACGAAGAGAGTTCCGTTGTGCACGGCATGCCGGGCGAAGCAATCAAGCTCGGGGCGGCAACATACGTTCTTCCACCAGAAAGTATTGCTGCTGCGTTGGTAAGTTTGACGACTAATAGAAACATGAGAAATATATGAAAGCCCCAAAGGGTCACTCTACAGATGGTATAGAAATCCTTATCGTGGAAGACAGCGCCACACAGGCTGCGCAGTTGATGCACCTCCTGGAGCAGCAACACTACGTGGTGTTCGTAGCGGGCAGCGGCAAGCAAGCCCTTGCCCATTTGAACGAACATAAACCGGCGCTGATCATTAGCGACATCATTATGCCGGAGATGGGCGGCTACGAACTCTGCAAACATGTCAAATCGAATGAGAGCAGCCAGGACATTCCGGTGATCTTGCTGACGTCGCTGTCCAACTCTGAAGATGTTCTTGAGGGTCTCGCGTGTGGAGCTGACAATTTCATCACGAAGCCTTACAATGAAGAGTACCTCCTGTTGCACCTCGAACAGATCCTTGCCAGCAAGAAACTGCATAAGAACGAGCGCGTACGTATTGGGGTAGAAATAATGTTCGGGGGCAAAAGACGTTTCGTCACCGCTGACCAACAACAAATGCTCACCTTGCTCATATCCACGTATGAGGCGGCCGTTCTCAAGAACGCCGAACTCGTTCGGACGCAGCATGAATTGCAATTGTTGAACGAGCGATTGGAAGAATTAGTCGAGAAAAGAACTGCGGCGCTTTCAGCTGAGGTTGCCATCCGCAAACATTCGGAAGAGCAAGTACAAAGGCTAAACCGTGTCTATGCGCTCTTAAGCAATATCAATCAAGCAATAGTCAGAATTCACGATGTCCATCAACTGCTCAATGATGCATGCATGATAGCTGCAGATGAAGGTCGATTTCAGGGTGCATGGATTGGACTTGTGAACAATGAAACACACGAGATTGAGGTGTCAGCTTCTGCAGCTCTAGCAAGTGATTTCTTGGATACCATTACAAAGAGGCTGGATGGTGGGGACGCTGACGTAGATCCGATTGCAGCGGTAATACGATCTGGGCAGCATTTGATATTAAATGATATTACTGCAGACAACCGGAGCCAGGGAGCGTGGGAACGGAACTCATTCGCCTTAGGCTTTAGATCAATTGCAGTCCTTCCTCTTGTAGTGTTAGGGAAAACAGTTGGGATTTTTTGTGTCTATTCAAAGGAGGTTCGTTTCTTTGATCAACAAGAAATTGGCCTGCTTGATGAGGTAGCAAACGATGTTTCGTTTGCCCTTGAATTCATTCAGAAAGAGGCCGAACGTCAGCGCGCGGAAGAAGAGCTTGTGAAACTGCGAAAAGCAATCGACACTTCCGGAGAGGCAATTTTCGTCACAGATCCGAAAGGCATCATCACGTATGTCAATCCCGCATTCACCGCTACGTACGGTTACCCGGCTGCCGAAGTCGTGGACAAGGTTACTCCGCGGATACTCAAGAGCGGATTCCGCGGAGCGAGCGACTACAAAATATTCTGGGAGAACTTGCTTGCTGCGCGAGAAGTGAGAAGCGAATACAAGAATAAAAGAAAAGACGGGACCATCATAGAGGTTGAGGGCTCCGCCATTGCCATTCTTGATGAGGAGAAGAATATCACTGGATTTCTCGGAATTCAGCATGACATTTCCCAAAAGAAGATTCTCGAGGCGCAACTTCGACAAGCTCAGAAACTCGAAAGTATCGGCACGCTCGCCGGCGGCATCGCACATGACTTCAACAATATACTTGGGATCATTATCGCGTACGGGTCGCTTCTCCAACGCGACAACATCAAACCGGGTGATCTCAAACAGTACACGAATACCATGATGAAGGCAGCAGAACGAGGGGCGGGCTTGGTGAAACAAATCCTCACCTTTGCGCGCAAGAGAGAGGTATCATCCGAATCCGTCCAGGTCAACTATGTGGTCAAAGAGCTGGTAAGCATGCTGTACCAGACGTTCCCGAAGACGATCGGATTTTCTGTTGACCTCGACAGGTCGCTGCCGCCTATTTCGGCCGACTCGGGCCAGCTCTATCAGGCGTTGATGAATCTCTGTGTGAATGCGCGCGATGCAATTCTGGAAGCAACCAAGACCGGGAAGATGCAAAGCCAGATTTCGATCACCACAGCGACGATGTCCGGCGAAGCCCTTAGGCCCAAGTTCATTTCTGCCTCATCCGATAAATATGTTGCCATCAGTGTTTCAGATACCGGCACAGGCATCGATGAGCAGACGAGGCAACGGATCTTCGAACCGTTCTTCACGACACGGGAAGTGGGCAAAGGGACCGGCCTGGGCCTGGCAGTGGTGTACGGCATTGCGCAGCATCATCAGGGATTCATCGACCTCAAGAGCGCGGTTGGTGAGGGCACGACATTTACGCTCTACTTTCCCGTTGTGAAAGATGCTTCCGCTCAAGCTGGGGCAGCCGAAATGGAAGTCAGCGAGATCACCGGAGGAAACGAAACGGTTCTGGTGGTGGAGGACGAAGACGCATTGAGGATGTTGCTCAAAAACCTGCTTGAAGCAAAGGGCTATCGTGTCTTGACTGCATCCGACGGCTTTGAAGCAGTCTCGGTGTTCGAAAAGCATAGAGACGCCGTCGCAATTGTTCTTTCTGATCACGGTCTCCCCGGCATGAACGGAGCCGATGCAGCAAAAAAAATGATTCACATGAAACACAATGTGAAGTGTCTCATTGCAACCGGGTACTTGGAACCGAATCAGAAATCGGAGATCTTTAAATCGGGGGTGAAAGAAATCATCCAGAAGCCCTACAACCCGATTGATGTATTGAGAAAGGTGAGAGAAGTGCTTGATGTGAAGTGAATCGACTTTCCAATCCTCACACAAGCGCGCGTGACCGCGATCTCCCTTGTTTCACGGCTATCTCCATCACAGCCAACATTGCATCCGCAGACGCAGCCCACGAAAATCTCCTCGCCCACCGCACCGCTTCGTCCGACATCCGTCGCCGCGTCGGTGCATCCGTCAAAAGCTTCACGATCATTTCTGAAAGCCGCTGAACATCGCCGTACGGATAGAGCATTCCCGTCGACCCGTCGAGCACGGAATCCTTCAATCCCGGAACATCGCTCGCAATCACGGGGACGCCGCACGCGTTCGCTTCGATCACCGTCAATCCCCAACCTTCTTTTGAAGAAGGATTAACGACAAGGTCCATGTTCTGAAGTAATCTCACCTTTTCTTCCGGACTGACGTATCCCGTGAACTCGACGTTCCGCTGAATGCCCAGTTCGGACGCCGTGCGTCGGAGACTAGCGAGCGCGTCCCCATCCCCCACAACGATCAGCTTTGCCTCCGGCAATGAACGAACAACTTCTGCAAACGCACGCACAAGGTGGTCGACACTCTTGTACTTCTTGATCCGCCCCAGATACCCCACCGTGAGCGATCCCTCATGCCGTTGCGCTGCCGGACGGAAAAGCTCCTGGTCCACCGCGTTGAAAACCAGATGAATGTGTTCATGCGGAATGCCTCGATCCTCCAACTCGCGCTGCGTGCTCGGCGAAACTGCCGCGAAGCGTACCTTGCGATACACTTTCATCGCCGCGGATTCCATTGCCCAAACGTAGGCCGCCGCCGGGAAGAACGCTTCGTGAAAAATGCTGCCGCCGAACAGATGATGGACGATTGTGACGAGAGGCTCTGCGACAAACAGCGGAGTGAAGAAGGGAATTTTGTTCAGATCATCGACGACGACGTCGAATCTCTGTGCGGCGAGGTCTTTGCGATACCGTTTCCGGACCGTGAAATTGAACAGGTTCCGGCCGCCGTCACGGAGCACGGTGATGCCGTCGATCGTTTCCTCCCGCGGAGCGCCCGGAAACGTCGAACACAGGAGCGTTACTTCATGTCCGCGTGCAGCGATGCGCCGGAAGATCTCGTGAAAATGAACCTCCGCCCCGCCGCCCAGTGGATTCTTGATGTCCTGCCAGTTGAAGACCAGGATGCGCATGGCGGGCGCTACTTGCGTCCGACGACGCCGATGGAAATGCCCGAAAACAGCGGGAGAGGAGTGGCGCCTGCGATCGTGCGAACGCGGGTGCGGAACGATGTCAGAAATGGGTGAATGCGTGGATGCAGGGGCAACGCCACGCCGATCTTTTTTGCCGCTTCACGCGCGACGCGATAGAAGAAGCTGGGGACCATCCAGACGCCGTACCGGTGGATGGGGGTCAGTCCCGCGGCTCGAAGGACGCCTTCCAACTCCCCGACGGAGAAGGACCGCTCCCAACCCGCGAACCACCGATTGAACGCTATGAGGACGTGCTTGACAACCGTGTAGACATGATACCTCTGCGGAACGTCGACGAGCAGCAGTCCCCCCGGTTTGAGCACCCGCACGTTCTCCCGAATGAGGCGTTCGGCGTCCGGCTTGCGAAAATGCTCGAGCAGCCCTTGATGAAAGACGACGTCGAACGACCCGTCTCGGAACGGAAGTGCGAATGTGTCCCCGCCGATGATGCGGACGGGAATGTTGTCCTCCTCCGCAAGCCGTTGCAGAAGCCGCAGGGAATTCTCCGCATAATCGAGCTGGTACACTTCGGCCCCTTCCTGCGCCAGTGGAAAGCTGTCCCTTCCCGTCCCTGCCCCGATCTCCAGGATTTTCTTCCCGCGGAGTGAGCAGACGCGCGAAAGTTGTTCACTCACCCGTCCGGCGTTCGAGTAGACCTCGTCGACATTCTGCTTCTCTTCCCAGAACGTCTCCCAATGTTCACGCCGCGATTCCCGGGGCATGAAACTCACTTCGTCGTCGTATCTGTGGACGCAAGGGCCGCTCGTCGCGACATCAACTGCATCTGCAATTGTTGAAACGCCTGCCCGAGTCCCTGTTCCGTGCCGTACGTCCCTTTCATGTCGCTGAGGAGGGCGTCCGCTTCGTCAAAACGGGCAAGTTCCAGGTAGCTGTAAAAAAGGACTATCAACGGGTTGTATTGGGTCAATTGTTGCTTCAGGTATTCGTCGCGACGGGATGATACGTCGGCAACGACTTCCGATAAATACGATGTCATGTCCGTCTTTCGGTTCGCCTCTCCATAGATGAGACCCAGACGGTATTTCATTCCGGGCTCCATGCCGATGACCGACCGCGGGATAACCTGCTCCAGTCGGTCGAGCACGCGGATTCCCTCGTCCCGGCTACGCGCCGTATAAATAAAGTACTCCGCAAGCGTCATGAAGAGGTTCCGGTAATTGGACATGACCAGCCTGCGTGAATCCTCGTCGAAATACGTCGTGCTATCCGAGAGCCCCCTCCACAAAAACCCCTGCTGGAGTTCATCCGTGGGAGCGGCGATGTCCGTGAAGAGGTGCGTCCGGATGGCCGACACGTCCATGTTCTGATAGAATGGCCCTTTTCTCGGTACGAACTTGAAGGCAAGACCGCGCAATTGCATGTAATCGCGCAGGCCTATCTTGCCGTCGTCGGAAACCGTCATGGCAAAGTAGACCGGACGCTTCCATGCCGAGGTGCGAATGATGTCATACACCATAATGTCCTGGACCCGCAGGGCGCGGACATTCCCGAACGACAGCGTCGGCGACATCGTGAACCGGATGACGCCCCGCTTTGTCACATTCGTGTCGAGTTCCCCTGTCCCGACTTGTTCGCCTGCATACATCCGCACGACGTCGGGACCCACCGGCAGCTCCATCACACGATCCACGTCGAATCGGATCGGCTCGATCCTTTCGATGTCCACGTCCGACGAGCTGATCGGTACCCTCTTCGACCCGTATGGCATCTCGTGTTTCAGTTGCTTGATATACCAGTTGGTGTTCAACAGGCTGAGATTGACGATGCGGATGTCCCGCCGAACTCCTTCGACGTCCTGAAGATACCAGAGAGGAAATGTGTCGTTGTCGCCGTTGGTGAAAAGGATCGCATCCTGCTCACAGCTTTGGAGGAGGTTGTAGGAATAATCCCACGCGACGTAATTGCCGGTGCGGTTGGCTTCGTGATAATTTACGCGCGCCATGTTTACGGGCACAAACACAAGGGCGAGCGCAACGGTACCGGCCGCAACGGGCATCGCGGCGGATTCTCGCTTCACGAATTCCCGCACGGCATCGACGAGGCCCGCAACGCCGATGCCGATCCATACGGCAAAGGCAAAGAACGAACCCACATAGAAGTAATCGCGCTCGCGCGGCTGAGGTTCCTGCATGTTGAAGTACATGACAAGCGCGACGCCCATGATCACGAACAACGCCGTGTTGACAAAAGCCATTTTCGGGTCCCGGCGCCAGTGCTCGTAGGCGCCGAACAGTCCCAAGAGGAGCGGAATTCCGAAGAGCTTATTCCAGTTCACGCCAGCGTCTTTTTCGTCCCCCGCCGCTCCGACAAAATTCCAACCAAAATACCGGATGTACATGTGGTTGAACTGGAACCGCCAGAGGAAATCAAAATCGCTCGTGTACTTCCGGTGATGGACCTGCTTCTCCGGGTCCGGATCCCATCGTCGTTGGATGAATGGCTGACTGCCGTACTGTTCACGGTTCAAGTACGATACGAGCCGCGAGATCGTGCTCGGGTCGTTTTCGTTCATCGGCGGTTTCGCGTTTGCCCGAATGTAGACCATCGTGTAGGTTGAATACCCGAGAACGATGAACAGGAAGGCCAACAGCGCGACGTTCAGCCGACGATTGCGCTTTTGGATCGTGTAGTAGACGCCGTAGAGCGCGCCAAATACGGCGATATATGGAATGAATGAGAAGATCTCGCTCTTCTCCCCGCCGATCTCTCCGTCGAGCATCGACGGGAATTCTTTCACCACGATCGGATAGATCATGCCGAATATCAGGACTGCGGCAGCGCCAAACTTCACGAAGGAGACGATCGAAAATTCATACCACCGGAAGTACACCAACAGAAGGACGACGAACACCGTCAGGATCGCCAGAAGATGCACTCCAACAGACATCCCGACCACATACGCAATGAGCAGCAGGTACACGTCGCTCCGTGACCACTCCGCCCGCTCGTACCATCTCAGCCCCAGCCACAGAATGCCGCTGACGAAGAACATGCTGAGTCCGTAGACTTCGGCCTCGACCGCGTTGAACCAGAAGGTCTTGCTGAACGTCAGCGCAAGGGCGGCGACGACGGCGCTGCCGTACACGGTCAGCTTCTCGGCAAGGGTCGCCGGCGTCCCACGGAACATGGTCAGGAACCGGACCGTGATGAGATACAGGAACATGATCGTGACGGCGCTCGCAAACGCCGAAATGAAGTGCATCCGGACGGCGACGTCGGACACGAACGGGATCATGCTCGTCACCCGCGCTATCAACAAGAACAACGGCGCACCCGGAGGATGCGGCACCTGCAGCGTGTAGGCCGCGGCACAGAATTCGCCGACATCCCAGAACACCACGGTCGGCGAGAGCGTTATCGAGTAGGTTACGAGCGATACGGCGAACATGCCGAACGCGATCATCCTGTTAAGGCGTTTCAGGGACATGAAGGAGGTGATGAGTGATGAGTGAAAAGTGAGAAGTTAAAGTGACGGTAGACAGTGAACAGTGGTTAGTGGTTAGACCTGTGATGTTCAACTGACCACCACAATCTAGCCACTAACCACTTTCCCTTGCTCTACCCGGAACCAATGTATCTGACAAATGCCTGAACCGCAACGAACGAACAGGCTTCACGACAAAGAGTTCACGCCCGTCTGCCCGCGACTGAGTCTTGGCATGGCGGGCAGGCAATGACGCAAAGGGCTATGAACTGCGACTGCGTGAGTCTCTTCTCAATTCTGTTCTTCCGTTTTCTGCTACTCCAGCGTAGCGCAGATCTCGTCGCACACGAGATATCCGCGAGACGTCAGGCGGAGAACGGCACCGTCGAGACGGGCCAATCCGCTTCGCAGAAGATCCTCTATCCGGCTCCGGTGGTCTTCCAGGAACCGTCGTCCGAATCGGCGGTCAAAATTAGCGGTGTCGAGTCCGTCGCTCCGAAGCCCGAGGAATACCGCTTCCGTCATCATTTGCTCTGGCTGCAATTCCTCTTCGCCGGCCGTGGGTAAAGCTCCGTCGCGGAGCCTCGACGCATATGTCGAGAGGTTCGCAATGTTCCACCATCGATGCGTGCCCCGGAAGGAATGCGCCGATGGGCCAAACCCAAGATACGACCCGTGACGCCAGTAGTTCAGGTTGTGCAGCGACCGGAATCCAGGACGGGCGAAATTCGAGACTTCGTATTGCTCGTAGCCGTGACGCTCCATGACCTCAGCGGTCGTTTCGAACAGCGCCGCGTCGGCCTCCGTATCGAGAACCGCCACCTGCTTCGCCTCCACCATCCGCGCCAGCGGCGTATGCGGTTCCACGATGAGACTGTAGCACGAAATGTGCGTCGGCCCCAGGTTCAGCGCCTGCTCCATCGTCGACCGCCATCGCTCGGGGGTCTGACCGGGAAGCGCAAACATCAGATCGATGTTCAGATTGTCGAACCCCGCCCTTCGCGCCGCGTGAACGGAAGCTTTTGCCTGGTCTGCGCTGTGAATGCGGGTCAGGAACTTCAGCTCGTCGTCGTAAAACGATTGGACGCCAAAACTGACCCTATTGATCCCGGCCGCCCGGAATGCCCGCAATCGTTCTTCCGTCACTGTTCCGGGATTCGCTTCCATCGTGATCTCTGCGTCCGGACGGATCTCAAACCTGCTGCGGAGCCGGTCCAGGAGACGCACCATCTGCTCCGCTTCAAGAAGCGACGGCGTTCCACCGCCGAAGAACACCGTGTCGTACATTTCTCCGCGCGGCACCGTGTCCGACCGCAGGTCGATCTCCTTCAACAGCAGTTCGGTGAACGACGCCATCATCCCTTCAGCGTCGGCATGCTCTTCCGACGGTGCGATCGAATAGAAGTCGCAGTAGATGCATTTATGCTCGCAGAAAGGAATATGGAGATATACGCCTGACATACTTTGAGATGCTGATGCTATGAACAGGGACGGTGAACGGGAAAAGAGTTGGTCCACCAAGGGCCACGAAGGTTTACGAATGTACACGAAGCGTAATATTACACTTCAATTGCTCAGGCACTTCATCGAACCAGCGTTCCTATTCTGTTCCATCGTACAACGCGGAACGCACCCACATCGCGGCGCCTATCGTCCTCTGTCGACCAATACACCATCATCGCCTCGCCGACGATCTCTTCATGCTCGACGAATCCCCACATGCGGCTGTCTGAACTGTTGTCCCGGTGATCTCCCAGGACAAAATAGTAGTCACCCCGGACAGTGTATGTATCGGCCGGATTTCCGTCAAGCCGAATCTCGCCGCCCGGGTTCTTCCAGACGTTGTGTCCCTCGTGCAGGATGATGGGCCGAATGATCTTCATCGTTTCCGGCGTAAGGGGAACGACATCGCCCGCATGCGGCACTCTGATCGGCCCGTAATCCAGGTCGGTGAATCCCGCCCCTTCCGGGAATGTCGCCTCCCTCCGCAATGTCCGACGGAATTGCGGATTGATGACCGTCGAGGGGGGAAGCATTTCCAATCCGTTGACGAACACTCGTCCCTGACGTATCTCAACCGTGTCTCCCGGAATTCCCACGCACCGCTTCACATAATACGACAGGTCTGCCGGCAGCCCGTCGGGACTTCGCATCGTAAATTCGAACACGATGACGTCGCCCCGCCGCACGTTGCCCGCACTCACCAGGTAGGATGGCGTCAGGCGGATCGACGAGAACGGGAAGAGCCCGGGCGTGCGAAGCCCGTACGACAGCTTGTTCACTAATACGAGGTCGCCGATGAGCAGCGTATTCTCCATCGATGCCGACGGGATGCGGTACGCCTCGACTACGAACGTCCGCAGGAGGAACGCACAGGCGATCGTTACGACCGCGACGAGCAGCGCTTCGCCGGTTCTTCGCAACGGACTGGACGTTTTCACTGCACTTCCTCACTCGATGGTGACTGACCGAAGTTGGCCATCGTTTCCTTATCGCACAAAGGAAAAGAGTCTCCCCCACCGGATCGACCCGAGTCTGGCGGGGATGTTGTAGAGAGGGATGTCCGTGTTCCACGACCAGTAGACCATGATCGGAGTGCCCACAAGGTTCTCTTCGGGGATGAAGCCCCAATATCGGCCGTCCAGGCTGTTGTCGCGGTGGTCACCCATGCCGAACAGGTAATTGCGTTCAACGACGTATTCCGCGGACGGTACGCCGTCGAGGAGCAACGCTCCGTTCTCGAACCGTATACTGTGCCCTTCGCGACGAATAAACGTGTCCCAACGTTCGATCGTGGACTGTTCCAGCGGTATGCGCATGCCTTTGTACGGCACGATCAGCGGGCCGTAGAAATCCTCGTTCCAGGGGGCGCCTTTGGGAAAGATCTTGTCGTCCGGGATCTCTTCCGGTAGCGGCCAGGGCCGGTCGAACTTCATGTTCCGCGGAACCGGGAAAGGGCGGCCGTTCACGCTGAGCACGCGGTTGACGATCCTGATCGTATCTCCGGCGACGCCAACGCAGCGTTTCAGGTAGAACTGGAATTCCGCGGCCCTGATCTCATCACGGTACCCGGGGAATTCAAAGACAATGACGTCGCCCCGTTCAAGGTGGCCAATGGCAGGGAAACGCACCCACGGGAGACGCACCGGCGGTATGCGAAGAAAGCCGAACTCAATGCCCGTCAAGGGAACGGTACGCGGTGTCGTCGGACCGTAAATGAACTTGTTGACGAACAGCAATTCTCCGGTCATCACTTCGTTTTCCATCGAACCCGTCGGTACGAGGAATGATGCAACGACAAAATTGTTGATCAGGATAAAGAGACCGAGGACAATGGCGATCTCTTTCGCTCCGGCAAGTATCCGTTCTTTGAGCGTTCCCGGTTCGGGTTTCGCTTGTTTCGCATCTGCGTCTTTATTCACTGCGATCACCTAAGAAAAGATTTCCCACGAAGGACACGAAGCGACAACTGATCGGTGAATTGGTTGAATGGTCATCTGGTTCAATCGTAACATCCAATGTGCGACGTATGCGCCTTTGTGCGGCTCATCCTTATTCATCCATCGACAACACAGCAAGGAATGCTTCCTGCGGTATCTCCACGCGCCCGACCTGCTTCATGCGCTTCTTCCCTTCCTTCTGCTTCTCGAGCAACTTGCGCTTGCGAGAGATGTCGCCGCCGTAACATTTGGCCAGGACATTCTTCCGCATGGCGCTGATCGTCTCGCGCGCAATCACTTTGCTGCCGATCGCCGCCTGGATCGCCACCTCGAACATTTGACGTGGAATCAACTCTTTGAGTTTCGAGCACAATTTTCGTCCCCACTCATACGACTTCGTGCGGTGGACAATTGTGGACAAGGCGTCCACCGGCTCGGTGTTCAGCAGAATGTCCAGCTTGACCAGGTTTGACTGTCGGTAGTCGATGAAGTCATAGTCGAACGATGCATAGCCGCGAGACATCGACTTCAGCTTGTCATAGAAATCGAAAATAATTTCGGCCAGCGGGAGTTCAAAGTAAATGTCGGCCCGTGTGGGGCTGAGATACGTGGTGTTCTTGTGAATGCCGCGGCGGTCCATGCACAGCTTCATGATGCTGCCGATGTATTCGGTCGGCGTGATGATCTGCGCCTTCACATACGGCTCTTCAACGTATTCGATCACGCCAGCATTGGGAAACAGCGCCGGGTTGTCGACCAGCAGTACCTCTCCGTTCGTGCGCGTGACTCGGTATTCGACGTTCGGAACGGTGTTGATGAGCGACTGATTGTATTCCCGTTCGAGACGTTCCCGGATGATTTCCATGTGGAGCAGCCCGAGAAACCCTGCGCGGAAACCGAATCCCAGGGCAAGAGAGGACTCCGGTTCGAATACCAACGACGCATCATTCAGTTTGAGCTTTTCCAGCGCCTCGCGCAATTCTGTGAAGTCGTCGCTGTTCGATGGGTAGATGCCGCTGAACACCATCGGCTTGACTTCCTTGTATCCGGGGAGCGGCCCGGAGGCTGGATTGTCGACGAGCGTGATCGTGTCCCCAACCTTCGTGTCATGCACATCCCGGACGCTGGCGATGATGTAGCCGACGTCCCCCGCGGAAAGCGATCCAGTCCGCTTTCGCTGCATTTCGAGGACTCCGATGTCGTCGGCCTGGAACTCCTTGCCGTTCGAAAAGAACCGGATCTTGTCCCGCTCCTTGACGGTGCCGTCCACGATCCGCACATACGCAACGGCTCCGCGAAACTCGTCGAACACGGAATCAAAGATGAGAGCCCGCAGCGGTGCGTTGGGGTCGCCGCCCGGTGCTGGGATCCGGCGTACAATCGCTTCGAGCACATTCTCCGTCCCGATCCCCGATTTCGCGCTTCCCATCAGGATCTCTTCTTCCTTGCACCCGATGAGGTCGATAACCTGCTTTTTGACCGTATCGATCATGGTCTTGGCGCTCGGCAGATCAATCTTATTGATGAAGGGAATGATCTCCAATCCGGCATCGACGGCGAGGTAGAGGTTGGAGATGGTCTGCGCCTCGACGCCCTGAGTCGCATCGACGACGAGAATGGCCCCTTCGCACGCGGCAAGCGATCGGGACACCTCATACGTGAAGTCGACGTGGCCCGGTGTGTCGATGAGATTCAAGGTGTACTGCTGACCGTCCCTCGATTTGTAGTTCAGCGGAATCGCGTGCAACTTGATCGTGATTCCCCGCTCCTGCTCAAGATCCATGTCATCCAGCACCTGCTTCGTCATTTCGCGCGCGGAGACGGTCCCCGTGTATTCCAGGAGACGGTCGGCCAGCGTGGACTTGCCGTGGTCGATATGAGCGATGATGCAGAAGTTGCGGATGTTCTTCATGGGACCGTGTAGAACTCAAAAGAATGAGCCGCTGAAAGGCGCAAAAGTCGCAAAGACCTTTGTGCATTTTGTGCCTTCTCGCGGCAAATCTTTTCTTCTCATAGGATCAAAAACGACAAAGAGTAAAGAGCCAGATGCTAAAACCGCTCTTTACTCTCACAAAAACCGCAAAAATATACCCGAAATTGCCTTGAAGAGCAAGGTATCACGGAAAAGCGAGAGTTCGGCACTGACACATGCAATAGGACGGATTTCGGAGGCGAATGGTGCCACGCACCCGCTGTGAACAACGTCACTACGAGTCTGCAACTCCCTTCCTCAAGATTCTTTATCTTTACCAATGCTCTTCAACTCCTTACTCCTTTATCCTTACTCCTTTTTCTTGATCTCATGAATGTTCTCGTCTCTGGCGGCAGCGGTTTCATCGGGAGCCGGCTCGTCGGCCGTCTTTTGCAGCGGCAACATGAAGTCTCGGTCCTGACGCGTGCTCCCGAACGTGTACGCGATCATCTGCCGGCAGAAGTACGTCTTGTGCATTGGAATAGCGGTGGATCGGGACACTGGGAAGAAGCGATTCATGACGCCGATGCGGTCGTCAACCTCGCCGGAACGTCGATCGCATCGGGACGATGGACCCACAAGCGGAAGGATCTGATACTCTATACCCGCACAGATACGACGCGCTCGATCGTTGACGCGATCGGACGCGCATCGAAAAAACCGAAAGTGTTGGTCAATGCGTCAGCGGTGGGATACTACGGCAACGTGCCTGTCGGCGACGTCACGGAAGAACATCCTTCCGGCGACGATTTTCTCTCTCATGTCTGTAAAGAATGGGAAGAGGAAGCGAGAAAGGTTGAACGATTCGGCGTTCGCGTGGTATTGCCCCGAACCGGAATCGTACTCGACAAGAACGGCGGAGCGCTGCAGCGCTTGCTGATCCCGTTTCGCCTCTTCGCCGGCGGACCGTTGGGGAACGGCCGTCAATGGTTTCCCTGGATTCATCTTGGGGACGTGATCGGCGCTCTTATTCATGCCGTCGAAGGATCTACCCTGACTGGAGCAGTGAATCTGGCCGCTCCTGAGAGCGTAACGATGAAGGAGTTCTGTTCAATGTTGGGGAAGGTGATGCACAGGCCGTCGTGGGCGCCGGTGCCCGGGTTTGTGCTAAAGACAGTACTGGGTGAACTGGCGGGTCCGCTGCTGCTCTCCGGACAGAAAGCTGTACCCGGAAAACTCGTGGCATCCGGATACAGATTTCAATTCCCGGAATTGAAGCCTGCACTGGTGGATATACTGAGGGGATGAGGGGAAAGAGGGGAAAAATGGAATAATGGAATGATGGAATGCGCAGTACAGCGTGCCCTTCGGGCTTGATAGCAACCCACAGGGTTTCGCATTTGATTCGAGACCGGCAATGTATTGTCGGTCGAGCCTGAGCACTGTTTATCACACTGCTTCAACCGGCAATTCCTCCAGAGGGGTCGGAACATTCTTTGCTTCCGTTGATCGGATCTTCCGCGACAAATAGATGGAAAGAAACGACGTCGCAACGGCGAGAACTCCAACCAATCCGTAGTTCGTGATCTGTCCTGAGGCCGATGTGCCAAGGATCGACCCACCGACGAACGACGCCGCTCCCGATGATAGCTGGATGACCGATGAATTGACGCTCATGAAGCTCCCCCGCTTGCCCGGTTCGACGCTCGACGTGATCAGGGCCATGGCGGGAACGGAGCGTCCGGAGACAAGGATCATGAAGAGCGTCGTGACGACGAGTGTGACCCACAACGGACTCTTCGGCAAGTTCGTCAAGAGCAGGAGCGGGACTGCCGAGAACCCCCCGATGAGAGCGAATGCGCGGTGTTTGCCGATACGGTCGGAGACTTTGCCGAAATAGCGCGCCGTGAACATTGTCGCCGCACCGCCGAGCAAATAGATATACGGCAGGTCCCCTTCCGACAGTCCGACGTTGGAAACGACGAAGGGACTGATGTAAGGAATGACGGCGAATCCCGCGAACATCATCGACGATACAAAAATGAACGCCTTGATGTATTCCGGCTTCGTCAGAAGCGAGAACAACGACCGGAAGGCAGATTCATCCGTCCGATGATCGAAATGTCCTCGAATGGGGGGAAGGATCTTCACGGCGATCAGAATGACGAGCGTGCTCGTCCCAGCCAGCATGTAGAACGGAATGTGCCAGCCGTAGGCATTCGCAAGCACAAGTCCGGTGGGAACCCCAACGACCTGGGCGAATGAAAAGGACATCATGACGAAGCCCATGGCGGCCCCACGTCGTGCCTCGGGAATGACGTCGCCGACAATGGTGAACGCCGTGGCGCTCATGATGCCGCCAAAGGCCCCCGCAACGACGCGAGCCGCCAAGAGGATGACGTAGGTCGGGGCCAACGCACACAGCAGGTTGCTCACGGCAAACCCCGTATAGAGGGTCAGGATCGCAGTCTTCCGGTCAAACCGGTCGATGAATAGCGCGCCGATGAAGCCCGCGATGCCCGCGCTGAACGTGTATGCCGAGACAATCAGTCCGAATTCCTGCGCCGATACGGAAAAGACCCGCATCAGCTGCGGTCCGAGCGGCATCAGGATGACAAAATCCATCAGATTTGTGAACTGGATCGCCGCAAGAATGCTCAGCAATTGCCATTCCTTTCGGCCTTCGTGCGTTGCGGATTGCGTGGTTACCGACATCGGGAGACTCTGGAACGGAAAATAGTGAATGAACGAAAATAGTTTTACGGCCTCCGGATCGTGTATCGTAGCCGGAGCTCTCCCTCTCCTGAGGGATTCAGGTTCGGCGACACATCGAAGCCATAGAGAGCTGCTCCGACATAGGCGTCCACAATGTTCAGGAGATACGTCATGCCGAGGTAGATTGCAAACCTGTCACGGTCGTCCCGGTAGATGTCCCGGATTCTTTTGAAATCGGCGTTGCCTGCATGATTGACCGTATCGGCAAGGACTGACGCCGTGAACTGATTGTCATAATCGTGGTAGCGGCGGTTCTGCTTGTCATACTGGGTCCAGAAGTAGTATCCAAATCCCCAAATGACAGGTATGGAAAGATAGCGGCCGGAATACAGTTGTCCAGCTCCCGGAGCGACTGCGGAGAGCGCAATAGCCAGCGTCGTGGATTTTTCCTCGGGCAGCGCGACTTCGGTTGCGGCGCCTTCAATGATGACCGCGTCTGTATCGGAGGGGACTGGGCGGATAAGATGACTCGTGAGCCGCTGTTGACCGTTCGCGGGCACCAAGAACAGTGCGATGAAAAGAAGCACCACGGCGGACTGACGCGGACGAAGATCGCCGTGTGGCATGCTCAGGAGAACTAACTCGCCGGCATTTTTCACTGCGTCCTCTTTCATCGACCCACGCCGTTCTCTGCGTCCTCTGCGTGAAACTCTTTATGAACGCTCTACAATCGCGATGGCATCGATTTCAACTCGCACATCGCGTGGCAAGCGCGCAACCTCCACCGTGCTCCGCGCAGGGGCGGATTGACCGAGGAACTCACCGTAGACTTCGTTCATCGCCGCGAATTCTCCCATATCCTTCAGGAACACCGTCGTTTTAACGACATTCTTCATCGACGATCCGGCGGCGATCAGGACCTGCTCGATGTTCTTCAGCACCCGGCGCGTCTGCTCTTTGATGTCGCCGTCGATCAACTGACCCGATGCGGGATCGATCGCGATCTGTCCCGCCGTGTAGATGAATCTTGCGTCCACCACGATACCCTGCGAGTAGGGTCCGATCGGTGAAGGGGCCAACGAGGTATGTACTTTGGTAAGTGCCATGGCAAGTTTCCGTGTTTGACTGAGTGCAGATGCTATCGCTTTTTGTGTTCCGTCAGGATCTCCAACAATCTGTCGAACTCATCGAGCGAATAGAATTCGATCGTGATATCGCCCTTCCCGCCCCCCTTGGTTCTCACGATCACTTTCGTCCCCAGGGAACGGCGTAATTGCTCTTCGACCGCCTGAATTCCGGATTGGGTGGAGCCGCTGCCGTTCTTCGACCGCCGGGACGACTTGTGACCTGTAACCCCTCGCGCAAGGTCTTCCACTCGCCGCACGGACATGCCCTCCTCCACGATCTTCTCGTACAATCGGAGTTGCAGCTTTTCGTTGACGACGTTCACCAGCGCGCGGGCGTGCCCCATGGAGATCTTCGCCTTCCGGAGGCCGTCCTGGATCTTCTCCGGCAGTTTGAGAAGGCGAAGAAAATTCGTGACGGTCGACCGTTCCTTCCCCACTTTTTTCGCGATGTCTTCCTGGGTGAGATGACATTCGTCGATCAACCGCTGATAGGCGCCGGCGATCTCCATCGGGTTGAGATACTCGCGCTGGATGTTCTCGATCAGCGCAAGCTCGAGCATCTCCTCATCGGTCGTCACTTCCAGAATGTACGCCGGGATCTCTTTGAGCCGTGCAAGTTGTGCCGCACGCAATCGCCGCTCGCCCGCAATGATCTGGTATCCGTCGCCAAACCGGCGGACCGTGATCGGCTGGATGATACCTTTCTCCTGGATCGAACGCTTGAGCTCTTCCAATGACTCGTCGTCGAACTCCATCCGCGGCTGGAACGGGTTCGGACCGATCTTGGCTGTGTCGATGCTTGCGGTGACGCCCATCGAGCCTTCATGCCTGTCGGCGGCCACGGATTCGATCCGGGGACCTTTGGGGATCAAAGCGTTCAGTCCCCTGCCGAGGACCGACCTCTTCTGCTGATCGCTCATGGCATTCCTTCACTCCCCTTGGGGGGCGTTGATTCTTCCAGAAAACTGGTGTGCTTCAGTATTTCCCGAGCCAGTTCCATATAATTGCGCGTCCCCGAGCATACCGCATCGTAGAGAATGATCGGCTTTCCAAAACTCGGCGCTTCGCTCAACCGGATGTTGCGCGATACGACCGTTTCAAATACTTTGTCGCCGAAATACCTTTTCACCTCCTCCACGATCTGGTTCGACAGCCGCAGGCGCGAATCGAACATCGTTAGGAGTACTCCTTCGATGTCGAGGTTCGGGTTCAGCGTCTTCTTCACCATGTTGATCGTGTTGAACAGTTGTCCCAGCCCCTCGAGCGCAAAATACTCGCATTGCACGGGAATAAGCACGGAATCGGCCGCAGTCAGTGCGTTCAGCGTCAGAAGTCCGAGGGATGGCGGACAATCGATGACGATGAATTCGAACTTATCCGTGATCTTCTTGAGTGCGGTCGCCATCAGATGTTCGCGGTTATCAAGGCTCACAAGCTCGATTTCCGCACCAACCAGATTGATGTGCGACGGAAGCAAGGACAAATACGGCATCTGAGTGTCGACGATGATCTCCATCGGGTCGGTCCCATCGACAAGCACTTCGTAGATGGTCTTTCCTTCTGTGGAGGTTACGCCCACACCGCTCGATGCGTTCGCCTGGGGGTCGGTATCCACGAGCAGCACGCGCCGTTCCGCTGCGGCTAGCGAAGCCGCAAGATTGATGGCCGTCGTGGTCTTCCCCACGCCCCCTTTTTGATTCGCTATGACAATGATCTTGGACATCAAAGAGCGAAGAGAAGAATGGCTTGTTGGTTCATTGGTTAGATAGATAGATGGTTGATTCGGATAATCGCTCTTTACGCCAAATCCAATGCTGCGGTTGACAGCGTTGCGATAATGCCGGCGGTGATCGATCGGCGTACGAGCTTTTGGGCA
>Ga0155966_1054_pt2 | contig 22882 bp, 14 predicted proteins | sample RifCSPlowO2_02_FD_107620 | JGI IMG/M metagenome (GOLD analysis project Ga0155966, IMG submission 107620) | Ignavibacteria bacterium RIFCSPLOWO2_02_FULL_55_14 | reverse complement strand
GACGTGCTCGGATTGAATGGATTCGGGTAATTCTGCGAAAGTCTGAATGCGTCAGGTATTGACGTGGGCTGGTCATTCACAGAAAGGGCCAACCCGGGAAAAAGATACTCGAGTGCATTATCGAGATGCGCCCGCCAGTTCCCCCAACTGTGTCCTTCGTGCCATTCCTTGTACGAATGCGTATAGCCTTTTGACTCGAGTGCCGATCGAAGTTCACGCATGTCCAGCGAGTAGAATTCGTACGTTCCCGCGTCTCCATAGATCTGGATGGGCTGGTACGGCCCGTCCCGGTAGCTCGCGATGTTCTCCACGTTGGCCCCGGAGTGCGCCGCGACCTTCCCAAAAACGTCGGGATGATGGTAGGCAATGTGGAGCGCCACGACCGATCCGGCGGAAATGCCGACCGTGGCTCTGTCGTTGGGACTTGTCAGCGTTCTGTATTTCGCATCGATCACGGGGACGAGCTCATTGCAGATGAACGACGCGAACTGCGTCTGTTGATAGTCCCAGTATTCCGCGTCACGATTCACCGGGGGGACGAAAACGCCGATAACAGGCTTTATCCTCGCACGATGAATCAGATAATCCAAAACATTGTTTGCCTTCCCTGTTGAGAGATACGCCAACCCATCATGAAACACCACGAGCGGAAAATTCTCGCTGCCGGAGGTACCGTACGACGGCGGCGTGTAGATTCTGATCGTCCGTGTATTCGAGAGAATCGACGAGTGGATCGTCGTATCCCGCAACGAGCCATGAGGGATATCTGCGTAGTATTCGATCTCGGGGGGCGGCTCGTATGCAGGCATCCGCAACTCGGAGTTTGCGTATTCACCGAAATGATATCCGTTATTCGGGTCCGCAATCCATTGGGTGTAGTCGATCAGGAACTTGTACTCCAGGCGGGCATCGTCGGGGTGAACCTCCGTCCGATACCAAAGATCGGTGCTCGATATTCTGGTCATGGTGGAACTGTACGGGTCCCATGAATTCACGTCGCCCGGGATGGTGACGTTCGTTCCCACTCCTCGGTAAAGAAAATGAACGATCGTATCCTGCTCTATAAACGGGAATGATGGAACGGCATTGAGGAAGCTGTCGACAAGTGCGGGTCGGTCAGGATACGGCGCCGCTTCCACACGATCGATGAAGGCCGTCAAGAGCGGTCCCAAACCGGAGAGCACGAAGTCTATGTTCGAGAGCTGCGAACCTTCGCCTATCACCAGACGATCTGCGGTTTCTCGAGAGGTCTTTCGATTGTACCACTGGGTCTCATACCCCGAGCAAGATGCTGACATACGATATGTGCCTTCTTCGATATACGTGGCCGAATAATTGCCCAGGTCCCCGTACGAGTACACCGTTTGGACAGCGTTACCGAGCGTATCCTCCACCACGATCATTGCGCTAAGCGGTCTTCCGTGATTATCCTTGACCGAACCGCTCACAATGCCCATCCGTCTCAGTACAAAATCAATCGCCCTCACCTCGCCTTCTTCCAGCACGATTGGAGTGGCTGAGTCCAAATACGGCGCGTCGTCGTACCAGCGGGTACCGTATCCGTCCGTTCCATTTCCCGATGCACACACGATGAGACTGTCGTGGGCCTGCAGTCGGTTCACTGAGTAATGCCCGAATCCGTCGGTATAATCGTATCCGGCCCACATGATGGTGAACGGCCACTTCAACGTGTAGACAACGACAAGAGAACCGGAAATTCCGGACCCCGTTGTGTTTCTGACGGTCCCGGTGATCGATCCGCCCATAACGAGGACAAAGTCCACTTCCGGAGTGGTGTGATGCACAGCGACTTTGACACGAGTTGCAGAGTATGAACTGTTCACGCCGTCATACCATTGATCTACGTGAACGAGGTCGTAGGCGTGCACAAGGTATTCTCCCGAACGAAGTCCGAATGCCGTGTAACAGCCGGCACTGTCCGTCTCGGCATACGACACAGCATTATAAAGAGTATCGAACACTGTAATGGACACTTGTGAGATCGGATTCCCAGCTTTGTCTGTGACTGTGCCCGAAATACCGCCGCCTCGCAACAGGACAAAATTGATGCCGGGCGTGTCAAATCCATCGCTGACATTAAAAGCCGTCGCATCGCCGGATGTTTCGGCCTTGTCGAACCATTGATTGACATATCCATTGGCGTAGGAGTAGGCTTTGTAGTAACCTGTCCCGATGCCCCCGACCGTATACGTCCCATCGTTGCGTGCATAACCGCCGGCAACTGAATATGTTCCCGAAGAGTCGACGGCAACGATCGCGGCGGAGGAGACCGCGTTTCCGCTTGAATCTGTTATCGTTCCCGAAAACGATCCCCATCGGCGGAGCGCAAAGTTCTTCGTGATCACCGACCCGGCGATGACAACATACTCCGACAGGGAGTAGTACTTGTCAGCGCTCGCATAGACATAGTAATTTCCGTCAAAAAGACTCATCCTGTAATAGCCGCTGTCGTTCGAGTACGTCCCCGCATAGTCCGGTCCAGAGGCATATATGTATGCGTGCGGGACTCCTTCCCCGGTGGAGAAGTCGGATATTCTCCCTTGCAGTCCACCGTTGACCTTCGACATGACGAAATCCACGCCGGTAGCTCCCGCAGGAATGTTGGGGCGATACCCGTCGTTGATGACATATCCCCGGCTCACATATGTCGACACATTGTAAGGCGACACATCCGATGCATGTTTGTACACGGGCAGGACATACGTGCCGTCACCCGAAGTGAGAACTGTGTTATACAGCGAATCGTTGCTCGCTTGCACGACCACTCCGCCGACACCCCTTCCGTCCATTCGAACAGATCCCGAGATGCTGGTGTTGGCTTTGATGATGAGCAGATCGCGTTGCACCGTCATCTGCGAGGGAACGTGGACGGTGTCATCGTAGTCCCATGAACCCATATACTCGCCGTTATCCGGCACGTCATGATACAATCTCCAGATTCCGGCCCCAACTCCGACCCGATAATGGCCGTCGAGCGAAGTTTCCGTTCGCACGAACGAGGAATACTCCTGCGAAGGATAGACCTCTATGGTAACAGATGGAACCGGAGTCCCCAATTGGTCCAGTGCATATCCTTCGATGAATGAAGTTGCCTCCGTGTACGCAACACGGACATCGGTCGTATCGGAAATGAGCTGGACCGTTTGTGTCGACGGAGGGAGGTAGCCGTTCATCACGCCGAAAAGGTCATATGTTCTGAGCTCGAGGGCGCTTGTTTGACTTCGGTCAACGTAGAATGCACAGCTTCCGACGCTGTCACCGAATACATACAGAACGTTGGTTTGCAGATCTATAGCGTACAAAAGGAACCGCCCGGCAGGAGAAACAGAACCACGGACGATCGACGGCGTCGGCTCCTGCACGACTTTCAGCGAAGTCGATGACTGGGAATAGAAATCATCCACCACGATGAGGAAGGCGGCTGCGATATGACTTACAACATCGGACTCACGAAATGTGATCGCGGCCCGGCCGGCGGTCGGATCTTCATCCCCGTCGTCATTGTCGAAGACATGAAAATTCAGGAGCAGAAAATCGTCGCCTCCGACAACGCCGTCGAGGTCGAGATCTATGTAGATCCTTATATTCGCTGATATCATGTCGGAAGCGAATGAGAATGACAGCGTGAAAGGATCACCGACCGAAATCGAGTCTTGCGCCATGCCGTTGACGGCAACGTTTGATACCAGCGAATGCATGGGGGGAGTTGAACGGGAACTCACATATCGCACAGGCGGAGCCGCAGCTTTTCTAAACCTCGTCGGTTTGCCAAAAAGCATTGCCCTTTCGGCGAACGCGTCGTCGCGTACAATCTGCAGCGGCTTTTCGGCGCGGGCCTTTGTGAGTTGCCGGTAAAGTCCTTTGATCATGCTCTTTTGTGCATCAATCTTCTGCAACTGACCGATGCGTGTCGCCGCATCCGAGGGAATCGATACAGCCCGTTCCTTCGACTGTCGTGCGGACTGGCCTGAGGCGATGAGTGAGAGGGAAACAACGAGAGTCAGGAGGTGGCGGCGAATTTGAGTCTTCATGGTTTTTCTCGCTTGAAGTTTTCTGTATATCGACAAACCCACACACTTAATTGTCAACGAAATATCAACGCGATGTCATTTTTTCTGCCACTTGGTTGTGTCCTACTATCGTTTTGAAATGCAGTCGGATCGTCTTCCGATGAGGCCCAAACGAGAACGGCCTTTGCAGACAATCGCCGGCAGCGGTTCTGATCATTTCGCGTTGACACCCGCAGGTTCTCAGATCATCACAGCCCTTCGTACCAGCCCGCCCGCGTGAGCGGCAAGCCGCTATTCCCTCGATCGACTTTGGCATACAGGGACTGGTAGACGTTGTATCGACCCGTGACAAACTGATATGCAGAGGCCGACATGAAAAGTCTCCACACGCGGTAGGTGGATTCGTCGGTGGCCTGGACGGCCTCTGCATGATGTGCCTCTAGCGCACGAACCCAGTGGCGCAGTGTCAGCGCGTAGTGCTCTCGCAAACTCTCGACATCGCGGACCTCGAATCCGGCAAGCTCAGCGGCTCGTGTTGAAACATGGATTGCCACTGGATCGCCGTCCGGAAACACAAAAGCTTCCGAAAAGGATGAACCGCGGGAGGTCAGCCGCTGATGTGCAATACCGTGATTCAGGAACAGTCCGCCGGGTCGCAGTAGACGCCAAACCTGCCCGAAGTACTCAGGCAGTTTCGCCTCGCCGACATGCTCCACCATGCCGATACTCGCTATCTTATCGTATGACGCCGATGCCTCGATCCGTCGATAATCGCGCACTTCGACCTTGCAGCGATCTGCCAGTCCCTCCTTCCGGATGCGCTCGTTGGCCAAATGCGCCTGCGGTTCACTGAGAGTGACTCCAACTGCTGTTACGTCGAAGTTTTTCACTGCGTAGCGAACCAGCCCTCCCCATCCACAGCCGATATCGAGAAGTCGTTCGCCGGCCTTCAGCCGCAGCTTGCGACAGACGTATTCGTGCTTCCGCCCTTGAGCGCAATCGAGATCTTGGTCCGAAGAGCTGAAGTAGGCGCACGAATAAGCCATATCTGAGCCGAGGAACAGGCAAAAGAAACTGTTGGAAGTGTTGTAGTGGTACGTCACTGCATCGTGGTCGCGTTCAAGGGAATGAACCGTCCCTTTGAGAGCCGCGGGCTTTCGGCCGCTCATTGTGCGAAGGCGTGACGGCAGACTCAATAGCAGCGAAGCCAGTCGGAGTCGGTCAAGCGGCCCCGGATGCAGCCTGAACAGATGCTCAGCCATGGGCAGCGCGCACTCCAGACTGCCTTCGATGTCGAAGTCATCGTAGATGTACGCTTCTCCCAACCCCCGCTCGCTAGGGGTGAGAAACATCCTGCGAGCAGCGCCCGGATGACGAAGGACCATCGAGAACCGTTCAGGGCATCCGGCCTCCGCTTCCCAGACCGAACCATCCCAGGTCCGTACGGAGAAATCGCGAGGATGGTAGTCCTTCAGCAGAAATCGGACGACAGCCATCGTGCTTCTGACAGCCCCATCAGATCTACGAACAGGAATGAACATGGCATCCTCCCTTCGCTTCCGACCAACAATCGCCGCCGTGTCGGGGAATTTGGTAGTCGTCACTGCGCACGAAGTTGGCCTCCGCAAATAGAAAAGCCTCCGCCGGCGGTCGCCAACAGAGGCTTCTGGTCTCATCACAGAACCTTTCCCACACATAGGAGTCCCTGCCGAGAGAGCGAGGGCCTATGGACTATGACCTGTAATGTGGGATTGTCTGGGGGGAGAGTCAAACGAAGGAGGGATTCCGGTCTCTCAACTTTGCGAAGGTGCAGCCTAAAGTAAACAAGCACTCGTTTTGTCTTATTACCCTTTCCTGGCCTCCTCCTTGCCAATGCCGGTACGGGATTTTTCTTCCCCAGCGCCTTCCATGTGCTGTTTGGAAACCTCTTCATTGGATGGCTGGAAGCTTTTTCCCTCCGGTCTGTGTTCAAGATCCGCGTCAGATACTGGATCATCATCCTCCTCTTTCTCATGCTGATCGTTTCGGTCATTGTCGAATGGCCATTCTTCAAATCGAGCGCGGAGAAATTGGAATTGGCCGTATTTCAGCAGGCATAACCCCCGATGCAATCATCTTCGTCGGCATCGCACGGGATACTATGGTTCCTGCCACGACAGGCATCGTAGATTCTGCGGGAAGACTGAGCATCATTCAGCCAAAAGAGCGACGGGGAAGTTCGCGCACTTTCTTGTTGCAGGTGACGCTGAAGCGCTGGACGTCTTTTCCCCCAACAATCCCCGCAAAGAGAACGTCATTCCCTCCGAATCACCACAACGGTCATGTCGTCCGCCGGGGGGCTATTCCCGGCAAAACGGTGGACCTCTTCTAATGATCGATCGAGCAATTGTGCCGGAGGAAGATGTTGGTAGTGCTGAAGAACGGCAGCCAGTCGGTCGTATCCGAAGAATTCGCCGCGTTCGTCGGTAGCCTCGGGCAATCCATCGGAAAGCAGGTAGAGTGTGTCTCCCTTCTCAAGGTTCACCACCTCCTGTGCATACGCAAAATCATTCAGCACGCCCAGCGGAACTCCTCCCACGGAAAGGCGAAGCAGGCGACCGTGTCGATTGAAGAGGAACGGATATTCGTGGCCTGCGTTACAAAACTGCAGGGTATTCTTGTTTGCATCCAGGATGCTGTAGAACAGCGTTGCGAATTTATCCGGGCCCGTGCTTTCGAACAGCATTCTATTCGACCGCTGCATGCATTCTCTGGGCGAAACGCCCGGAGCCGTCTGACTTCGAAGTGTCGCCTGGAGATTGGCCATAAGAAGAGATGCGGGCAGGCCTTTGCCCGAGACATCTCCGATACACACCACCCAATGGTCCGCGCTGAATCGGATGAAGTCGTAGTAGTCACCGCCTACGATCTGTGCCGGTAGATTCGTCGCGACCAGGGTATAGCCGGCTATGGCAGGAAAGGTCGTTGGGAGCAAGTACGTCTGAATATTCGCCGCGAGGCGAATATCGTGTTCTAGCCGTTCTTTTTCGCTTTGCTCGAGGATGATCTTTTCCTGCAGCGTCAGCCGTTCAACGGCTGTTCGGAAGTGGCCCACCACGTTCCTGAGAAATTCGAGTTCCTGAACGAGGAACACCGTCCCGCCCCCTTTGTCGCCCAAAGCAAAGAATGCACGAACATTCGCCCGGACCGAGCGACAGGCATACAGCACCTTGATCGGAGCGGTGTCCGAGATTGTCTGCACCAGCTTGACTTGGCTCGTTTCCTCCGTGGCATTCGGTACGGCCAGAAGGTAGTCGCCCGCTTCGAATTCACTTTCGACGAGCCGCCACTCCTCCCTCGCGCGCTCCTGTCCTCCTTGACACCACATCTTCGATCCCGAACGAATGTCGAGCAGAAGATGCACTTCCCGTAGCTGCAAGTAGTGGCGAAGGGACCTCAGAACGACGTCGCTCAGTTCATCGTACGAAACGGCTGAATCGATGGCCTCGGCGATGTGTGCCAGTGCCCGCTGCAGGTCGTATTTGACGCGGTACAACGAACGATCAAGGATGACCTGAACTCGCCTTTTTGTCGAATCGAACAGGAGCGCGACCACGAACGCGATGATCGACGACATGACAAGTGTCGATTCGCCAACGACCGGCTGGAGAAGCACCGTCCCCGCCGTTACGCCCGCCACATATACGGCAAGCACAAGACCGGACATGATCCCGTACACCAACGTGCGGTTGATGAGAACGTCGATGTCGAGAATATGCTCCTTGACGATGGCGATGCCAAAGGAGAATGGAATAAAGACAAAACCAAGGTTCACGAGAGCTTCGCTTGCAAAGGGGGTGATTCCTAGGGCGTGAGGGACTGCTCTCAGCGTCACGTACGGCGCGGCCGACATACACACACCCCAAACGATCCACCGCATCTTCTTTCGGTCATCGGCCCCGAGCCGGTGTCGGTAGCGCCATACAAGAACTCCGACCCCCGCCAGGATGCTTGCGCTGGTCAGCAAATAAAATACGCCAAGAACGTTTCCGTACGACCGATGGGATTCATACGACTCGTCAAAGCATACCCCGGCCTGGTATCGGACCATGAGGGCAAACAAGAGGATGAAGCAGCCGTAAACAACAGTCTGCACGAACGGTGGGAACCGCTTTTCAGAATGCGGGAAAGAAAGCACAAAGCCAAGGAAAAGCGGGGGAAGCAGAACATACGCGAGCAAGTACACACACCGCAGCAAGAATACGAGCCACAAGGGATCCCCGGCAAACGGCTGCTCAGTGCCAATCACCAGCACCAGAGTAAACACAACCATGTTGGCATGGAAAATCGAGCTCGCACGGTCATGTGACCGCTTCAAGAAGACGACAATGCCGGTGATCAACGAACACAAAGCGACCAACGCCGTGCTCACGAAATACAGCGTTGAGTAGTATTGGACGAGTTGAATGGAAACGGCTCTGTGCTGGGATTCGAAGAGAACGAGAACTGAATCATCCGGCGTTCTTCTGTCGAGAACATAGAACACATCGAAAAGCGAGCGGACCTCGAGGTTTTCAACGGATCGGACAACGGAGTTCGGGGGGAACACACCGTAAGCGGTCGTTAGGGCCAATCCGTCGGGTGCTTCTTTCAGGTCGATACTGAGGGCCGGCAATCGTTCCAGGCGTGGAAGGCTCCACGCACCGAACAGGACGATGAGTCCATTGAATACCAGGAACAGGATTGATCGGGTTCGAGGCACGGCAAATGTCCCGGGTGAACAGGACCGTTCCGCTATGCGCAGTTGACTGTGGGGCCAATGGTAGCGATCACTTCACCGTAAATCAAGCGAAGGAGTCAGAAGATTCTTCATCTTCGCACGAACGCCGTGTGCCGTCGGCGGCTCAGGACTCAATGAATAGTAAAAAGATTCATACGGCGAGTTCAGCGTACAACCGGCAGCATAGAGAAGACTCCCCAAGCAAGTTCGTTTTCCGTCGGTCTTGCACCGCTTGTTGGCGATGGTCCTTCCTAAGAAGCCCAGTCATAGCCGGGTTGCCAATTCTTGCTCTCAGGCGACGACCGGTTCCTTGCAAGACCTCAAGCATCGCTTATCAATTGTTGGAATGATTCTCATTACTAGGAATGAACCTCGGCGGCATCTATTGTGCACACATGACAAAGCCTTCAACCGCTCGATGTTTGGTACAAATTCTCGAGAACATGCGTTATGATGAACATTCAGCAGAATCTGCCGCCTAATGGCACAGACATTGCGCACTTCCGAGTTGCGACACACCGAGGCCCAACAGGATGTTGAACAACGCCATGTCGAACTCAATGATATCTCGCCTGAAGAATATGCTCCCCTGGCTGTCGATTCGCGCAAAACTCATTATCGCGTTCGCAGGCCTCTCGGTCATTCCCGTTGCTCTCGTAGGCCTGCACGGAGTGTTTTCAAACACGACGATGATGAAGCAGATTGCCTTTGAGAATCTCTCGCACGACGTCCGCACAATACGGGAAAAGACCGCAAACTTTCTCAGGGGCGTCGAAGGCGACCTGCGATTGCTCCAGAATGCATCGTTCGTTCAGCGGTTCGTGGCAGCCCTGGAAAGTTCTGCCAAGCCGGCAAAACAACGGGCCATTGAACAGCTTACGACAGAGCTCCTGGCGTTCGCCGGTACAAAACAGATCTACTATCAGATCCGCGTACTCGACGATGCCGGGGATGAACAGCTTCGCATAGAATCGCTCAACGTGAGCGATAGTCTTCTCTCCTTCCATGCGACTTCCCCGCCCAACTTGCGCCAGGGTTTTGAATCGTACTACGTTCTGCTTACCCAGGGCCTGACAAAGGGCGAGATCGCCTTCACGCCCGCCGAAGTCCTGCATGAGAACAGCGAACGCATTCCGGTTATCGGTTTTGCCATGCCCCTGTTTGGCTCACAAGGTCGCAACGGACTGCTCGTTGCAAACATTTTTGCAAAAGACCTCTTCCGCGTCATCGAAACTCAGCGACATCTCAATCTGCAGGGAAAAGTTGTCCTTGCCAGCAGTGACGGGCATTATCTCTATCATTCCGAAAAGAAGAAAGATTGGAACAAATTGCTTGCTTCAAGAGAGGAAGACAATCTTCAGCATGACTATTCACCATCGATCGTTGCAACGCTTCTTTCGGGACAGGAAGGAATGATCGATGAAGGCATTGATGAAATCATTTCCTACGGCCCCCTGTTTTCGCCGCGAGGCAGTTCGTTTACTCATCAGCCGCGCGCGTTTTCAAATCCATTTTTTGTCTTTGAAAGCCTTCCCAAAGAAGCAGTCCTGGGCCCCGTCTGGACATTCTCCTGGACCTTTGCGGCATTTCTCGTCGTCTTCCTCATAACCTCAGTGGGCTTGGGATTGCTTGCCACACGGCAGTTCACGAAGCCTATCGCATCGCTGCAACGGGGTGCAGAAGTCATTACGAAGGGAAACTACGGCCATCGCCTGCATGTGGAAACCCACGACGAAATCGAAGAACTGGCGCAACAGTTCAACGTCATGGCTGCGTCGCTTGAAGCTCACGAGGGAGAGATCCTTCAGCATCGGACGAAACTCCAGTATATGGTCCAGAATCGCACGAGAGAATTGTCAGAGGAAAAAGCAAAGCTGCAGGCGCTTCTGGATAACGTACCCAGCGCCGTCGTGCTGCTCGACAAAGAATTCCGTATTCAAGCCGCGAGCGCCGCATTTTCAAGCGTCACCGGATGTCGATTCGAGGACGTCCGCGGACAGGATTGCCAGTCTGTCTTCTGTAGAGATGGATTCTGTCGACAGTGCGCGTCGAGAATGGCAATGCTCTCTGGCAACACGGAAAGTCATGTTGACCAAACCGTCGATGCTGCCGGTGCTGAGCGATACATTGAACATGTCGCCATTCCCATGAAGGAAGACGGCTGCATTGCCTCGATCCTCGAAATTATCACCGATGTCACCAGACGAAAACGGCTTGAGCAACGCCTGCTGCAAACAGAGCGACTTACGGCGGCCGGCGAAATGTCGGCGCTCATAGCGCACGAGTTCAGAAATTCTCTTACCTCCGTCAAAATGATCTTGCAGCTCCAGCATGAGTCCAAAAACCTCTCAGCCCGGGAAAGGAAGTCGCTCGAGGTGGCGCTCAACTCGATTCACCATATGGAGGGGGTCGTCACCGAATTGCTGAATTTTGCCCGTCCCTCGCCGATGGTATTTCATCGGGAGCAATTGTCGGAGGTGATCAATGACAGTATCACCTTTATAGAATCGCACCTGCGAAAGAACATTCGTATTGAGAAATCACTCCAGGAGCCCCTCCCTCCCATCGAGGTCGATGCCCCCCACTTCAAGGAAGCAATGATCAATATCCTGTTAAATGCCGCCCAGGCGATTGAGAGCAAGCCGAGCATGAAGGTCAAAGAAATTGTGTCAGTACGCGCGCAAACGACAGTCCTTGGAAAAGAACTCCGGGATTTTACGTTGAGAGACACCATTGGAGAGGGACAAAAAGACAACGGGAACGAAGCAGGGCGAGAGATCACCCTCAAGAAGGGAACTCCGTGCATCCTTGTGGAGATCAGCGATACCGGGCCCGGGATTCCACGAAGTCTTCTGAACCGAATCTTCGATCCATTCTTTACGACGAAGTCTAATGGTACAGGCCTCGGATTACCGATGGTGAAGCAGACTGTGAATGCACATGGTGGCGTGGTCACAGTTCACAGTAGAAAGGGCTATCCCTCAACATTCAAGATCTACTTGCCGCTGGAAAAGAAGGAAACGACGCATGCATAGACCGAAGGTTTTGGTCATTGACGACGATGCAAAAATCCTCTTTGCATTCCGCCAGGTTTTCCGGAAGGCAGGATATACGACGATTACCGCGAAGGACGGTGAAGAAGCGCTTCACAAGATCACCACCGAGCAGCCAAGCGTGGTGTTCATGGACATTTCCATGCCGAAAGTAGACGGGCTTGAGGTGCTCAAGAGATTGAAAGGGCAACACCTCGCAGCTCCGGTCGTCATTATCACGGGATATGGGACGATGCAGACGGCCATCAGTGCGGTCCAGCTCGGTGCATTCGAATATCTTACAAAACCACTCGACGTACGAAGGATCAGGGAAATAACAGAACGAGCGATTGCAAGCGCTCAATCGACATACGCTCCCACAGACCTACGGACCCAACTGAAGGCGGATTTCGTCGATCGTTATGAACTTATTGGCAATGATACCGGCATGCAAGAAGTCTATAAACTCATCGGGTCCGTATCGACAACGCCAAACGGAACACCGGCGTTGATTCTCGGAGAAAGCGGAACTGGCAAAGAGCTTGTTGCCCGCACGATTCACAGCAACGGCCAAAACGCCGCGGACCCGTTTGTGGCGGTCAATTGCACGGCGTTTCCGGAAAGTCTCCTGGAATCCGAATTGTTTGGCCACGAGAAAGGCGCCTTCACGGGGGCAGGCGAACGGAAACTCGGCAAATTCGAGGTCGCGCGGGCCGGTACGATTTTCCTCGATGAAATCGGCAATCTCTCCCCACATCTTCAGCAGAAACTGCTGCGCGTTCTCCAAGAGCGGGAATTCGAACGGCTCGGTGGTAACGATCCGATACACGTTCAGGCACGCTTCCTCGCAGCTACGAATCGCGATGTGGACAAGGAAGTACACCAGGGACGATTTAGAGAAGACCTCCTGTACAGGCTGAATGTGGTGGCGATCCATCTTCCGCCATTGCGCGATCGAAAGAGCGACATCCCCCTTCTTGCCCTCTATTTCCTGTCGAAATACAACGACAAGCTTAAGAAGTCGGTCAAAGGATTTTCCAAAGAAGCGATGGCATGGCTTCGGTCATACCGGTATCCGGGGAATGTGCGTGAACTCGAGAATCTGGTTGAACGCGCCGTCATGCTTGCAAAGGGAGACATGATTGCCATCGACGTCTTCCATGATTCGGTCAGACCGGCCGCTCATTCCACTACAGTCTTTCCCATCCTCAATACGGTCTTCAGCACGTCCCGCCGATTCATTCTAGGACAGTTTGAGAAACAGTTCGTCGCTGATGCACTTGCAAAATATCACGGAAATGTTTCGGCGGCGGCTCGTGCTTCCAAAATGACCCGGCAGAATTTTCAGCGACTCATGGCAAAGCACAAGATTCAGGCAAAGTCGTTCCGACAATGAGCCGTGGTCATTTGAAACCTTCCTTAGTCTCCCTTTTCCGAGTGCCAATCCCCGCCTTTCACACTGCCAAGTGGCAATTGGCACTTTCCGCACTTCCGCGACCGCTCCATTCCCCCATCCTGCTGTTCTGAGCCTTTTTCGGCAGCTCTAGGCCATCATCTACCCTGGCACGTCGATTGACGTGATCGTCTTCGCGCGAGACGGCGAATGGACTATCAACCACGAGTTATGGTCGTCGATGACGACGAGAACATCCTCTCTGCATTCGAAGATTTTTTGAGAACAGAGAACTGCCGGGTGGTGACAGAAACGAACGCAGAAAGGGCATTTGCCCGTTTCGCCGAACAGCGCATCGACCTCCTCATCACGGATATCAGATTGAAATTACACTCGGGGATCACGTTGCTGCTTCAGGTGCGGTCGGCGTATCCATGTGTTCCGACGATCGTCATCACGGGTCATCCGGATGTTATCACCGAACAGGAAGTGCTGAAGTACGGCGCCGAATACTATTTCCTCAAACCGCTCGAACTTGACAAGCTTCGGTCTGCACTCAGAAAATGTTTGAGTATCACGACAAGGTGACATCGTGCCGATATCTACCCATCCATCCACCATCCCGCTGGAGATCACATGAAAAGGGTTATCGTTGGTTTCCTCGCCACCGCGTCCCTCATGCTGTTGTTCACTGAGGAAAGCTACGGCATTCCCGCCTTTTCGCGCAAGTACCGAACGAGCTGCAGCACCTGCCATTATGCAGCTCCTATGCTGAACGCGTTTGGAAAGGCATTCAAGAACAACGGCTATCGTTACCCTGCCGGGACCGACCCAGAAATGACAAAGGAAGAGCCGGTCAGCCTGGGTTCTGAGGCGTACAAAAAGGTTTGGCCTAATGCGATTTGGCCATCGGACATCCCCGGCACCAGTCCCGTTTCCGTTTGGGCAGTTGGCCGGATCAACTATGCGGCCATGAGCACTGTGAAATGGGAGTTCGAAATTCCGCATGAAGTCGAGATCCTGTATGCGGGAACCATGGGGGAAGAATTCTCATTTTTTGGTGAAGTCGAAATAGAAAATGAGGCCAATGCGACGGAGATCGCGTTTCCGTTTGCACTCCAGTACGACATGAGCCCGGGACTTCATGTTCGTATGGGAATGGTACACGCGGATCCCACTCCTAACCACCTGAAGCTGACCCGCAACCATTACAACATGGCGAGTTTTCGGAGTCGCAACGGATGGAGATTTCGGGATGAACACGTCGGCTTGGAGGTCTGGGGAGCAGGTAACGGCTCCGGAGAACGAGGCGGTTTTACCTACCGGCTTGGCGTTGTCAATGGGCAAGGTCTGAGCGACATGAACAAGGATAAGGACTACTATGCAAAAGCGACGTATAAGATCGGAGGACTCGGTGAAGTGGGCGGTACCGAAGGGGCCGGAAGCGACGTCTCGGACTTCTTCCTTGACGACAACGTGACACTCGGCGCCTTCGTATACAGCGGTACTGCCTCGAAGACCGGTGTCCTCGATGAAAACTTCAGCATTGTTGGCGGAGATGTGGATTTCTGGTACAAGCGCTTCATCCTCAATGGCGCCATAATGCTGATGGACTCTCGCATCACCGGAACTCCCCAAAGAAAGTCCATGGTGTATTATGCCCAGGCGAACGCCGTCCTGTATCCATGGCTGATAGGATTGATTCGGTACGAATGGGAGGACCAGAATACCGACCTGGACGCCGTGAAGCCGGTCAATGCCGTCATTCCCGGCATAACGCTGATGGCGCGAGCGAATGTGAAGCTCATGTTTGAGTTCAAGAAGTTCTTCGACGAAGACAGCAAGAAGAAGGACACGTTTGGCATACAGGTCAATTTTGGATTCTAGCGGGTTGCGGAAGATCTATGAAGTAAGATGTCTCGGACAATAGAACACCGCGAATGAACGCGAATTCCCGCGAAAACGGTCGGAAGGATCTAACGCATTTGCGCCCATTAGCGCCTGCCCCCCGTCGTTGTGGAGCGTTTATTCGCGGTTGAATTTTCTTACAGGAAAGGATTCATCATGACCAGAGGTGCGGTAATTTCAATCATAGTCCTCATTGCCACTTCGTCCGCCATCGCCGGGGACATTCGAGGCAAGGTCAAGGCAAGAGGATGGAAGCACAGCGGTGACGCTGTCGTTCACATCGACAAGATCCAGGGAAAGACCTTTCCGGCGCCGGCAAAACATGCGGCAATGGATCAGAAGAATCTTGTTTTCATTCCACATATCCTGCCGGTACTGGCAGGTACAACGGTCGATTATCAGAACAGCGATGATGTTCTGCACAACGTCTTCTCGCCGGATAAATGTGCGGAGAAGTTCAATCTTGGCACGTGGCCAAAGGGACAAACCCGGTCATACTTGTTCAAGGAAGCCGGATGTTTCCCGGTCATGCTGTGCAATGTACACCCGGAGATGGAGGCCTACATCGTTGTGCTCGACAATCCTTATTTCGCAGTGAGTGCAAAAGATGGAAGCTACGAGATCACCAATGTACCGGCCGGGAAATACACACTGAAGATCTGGCATGAAAGGCTGAAGAGTCAGTCCGTGGAGGTTCAAGTTCCTGAAACGGGAGACGTAGTCGTTGATTTTGAAATTCGGCGATAGGCGGGGAAACATCTTCAGACTCCAGCAGCTTGCGGAAAAAGAGATCACGCAATGACGCAAAGGGCCATGTACTGCGACTACGCAAAGTTCCCCGGCGGGCGCAATGAGATTTTAGTGAATTTTCACCCTTTGCGTCCATTGCGGTCATAGCGGCATTGCGTGAAATTCTTCTAAGACCCTTTTTTCCGCATCCTGCCAGGCCATATGAAAGGGAGTTGATCATGACAGAGCCAAAGAGCTTTGGACTCCTTATGACTTCGGTCGTCGGGTTTGTTATCGGCATGTTCCTTTTTCTCCTGGATGTCCGCTCATCCGGCGAGGCACTACAGACTCTTCGACTGAAATTCGAGCCAAGCACGATTTCCGAAACGGGATTCATCATTACGATGATTTCCATGGGTGCGGCGGCTTGGTTGTTCACTGCGAGGAAACGAGGGAGATCGGGCGCGTAGAATGTCGGAACTCATGAGACTTGTCAGCCCCGAATGGTTAGACTCGAATTTCCCTTGTATGGCCGCATGCCCTCTGCACACAGAGGCAGGGCGATATGTCGCGTTGATCGAGGAGGGTCGATACAAGGAAGCGTATCATGTTGCACGACGTCCTAATCCGTTTGCTTCGATCTGCGGCCGTATTTGCGCTGCTCCCTGCGAGCCGGCGTGCAGGAGAGGCAAACTCGATCAACCGATCGCGATTCGCGCTTTGAAGCGATTCGTGTGTGAGCGTTACGGCGTTGAAAGCATGGTTGATCTGGACAAGCTGAAAGAGGTTTTTGGCAGGACCGTCAAGAAGAATGGCATCAAGGTCGCTGTCATTGGGGGAGGACCCGCCGGATTCTCCTGCGCACATGACCTCGCGTTATTGGGATACGATGTAACGGTATTCGAGGCCCAATCGGTGGCCGGCGGAATGTTGCGACTTGGCGTCCCGGAATATCGTCTCCCCAGAGAACTCATCCGCCTGGAGGTCAACACTATTCTCAGTCTTGGCGTCGAGCTGAAGCTGAATTCCGCCGTGGGGCGCGACTTCACCATTTCCGACCTGCGACAACGGGGATACAAGGCAATTTTCGTCGCAATTGGTGCACACAAGAGCCGTGATCTGACAATACCGGGAATTGAATTGGACGGTGTTTTCCGGGCGGTAGATTTTCTTCTCAACGTCAACCTGGGATATCGCGTGGAATTGGGCAAAAAGGTCGTCGTGATCGGCGGAGGTAACGTTGCCATAGACGTGGCCCGTACTGCCGCAAGGCAGGAAAAATTGGACGTGGGACATGTAACAGAAGTCGCCGAAGCTCTGGACGTGGCCCGTTCGGCCGTCCGATTTGGCGCCAAAGAGGTGCACCTGGTGTGTCTTGAAGATTGGCACGAGATGCCTGCGACCAAAGAGGAGATAGCTGAAGCATTGGAGGAGCACATTCACATCCATCCACGCAAGGGGCCCTCCAGAATACTGGGAAGAAATGGCAAGGTCGTTGGATTCGAAACTGTTGAGTGCATCTCGGTTTTTGATGAGCACCGGCGATTCAATCCCCGATTTGCCCCCGCTTCCGAACACACAATCGACGCGGACACCGTGATCATGGCGATCGGTCAGACATCTGACCTGTCCTGGATCCGGCCTGAAGACGGAATCGCAATTACCCCTCGCAACACCATCAACGTTGATCCTGCAACGTTAGCCACAAGCGCCCCAGGCGTCTTTGCCGGCGGTGATGTGTCGTTCGGTCCACGCAACGCCGTAGATGCAATTGCAAACGGCAAAAAAGCCGCGCAATCGATTCACACGTATATCATGGGAGAAGGCGAAAACAACGTCGGCCTTGCCTTCCACGACAGGACAATTGACATCATCGTTGACGACGCACGAGCATACAGCCGATCCTGGGGTTTCGAAAAAGCCAAGCGTGTGCCAATTCCTGCTCTTCCCATGGACCGTCGAATCGGAGTGGCCCAGGTGGAAATCGGCTATTCGGAAGATAGCGCACGGCGGGAGTCATCCCGTTGCCTTCACTGCTGGGTCAACACAATTTTTGAGTCCCGGGGGGAGGAGAACGGAACCGAGTGCATTCTGTGTGGCGGTTGCGCGGACATTTGTCCTGAGAGCTGTATCGAGTTGATTGCTCTCGACCGCCTCGAGGCGGACGAAACACTCACCCAGGAGCTGGAGAAAGAGTACGATATCGTCATCAGAGGCGACAATGACGCAGTACGTGGCGCTGTTATGATCAAAGATGAGGATCTCTGCATTCGATGTGGACTCTGCGCCAAGCGGTGTCCCGTAGGATGCATCACCATGGAGGGGTATCACGCATCGGAAACTCTCCATGTTCATTGACTTTAGGATGCGAACATGGCTGATGACAAACTGAACGATGATGCACAGCCCTTCACCCGGCGCTATTTTCTGGAGGCACTGGGCGGAGGGGCAATAGGGATAGCCGCGACGGGTGGCGTAATCCTTACAGCCCGATTTCTTTCGCCGAATGTTCTGCGGGAACCTCCGTCGAAATTCAGAGCCGGCAACGTTGAAGACTTCCCCACCGGATCAGTTACGCTGAACAAGGAGCAAAAAGTCTTTCTCGTCAGGGCCAACGAAGGCTACTTCTATGCCGTTTCCGCGGTGTGCACACATCTCGGCTGCATTGCAAACTGGAAATCTGAGGAAGGGGTCATTGCATGCCCGTGTCACGGCAGCAAGTTTAACAAAGAAGGTAAACTCTTGGAGGGTCCGGCCCCGCGGTCTTTGCCCAGGTTTTCAATAACGTTGGACGATCGGAGCCAATTGCACGTTGACAAGGGAGTCGTGGTTGGCGAAGAAGTGATCCTCAAAGTCTAGAAGCCATATCAAATATACTTGCCACAAAAAGCCCAAGAGTCACAAAATCAATTCTTGCGCGTAATGAGTTGTCGTGATGGTGCTCCACTAGCAAGACCCAAAGAGGCAAGGTTGACATTGGAAAACACAGTCGGGGATTTGGTGACTCATGATCAAGCGGATGTTTGAACGACTCTTTCAGTCGCAAGTCTGGCGCTCGATGTTCCGTCATGGATTGCCCGAGTCCAACCGTACCCGTGCCGAAACGGTTTTCTACAATTTCTTCCTCCATGTTCATCCTACGAAAGTTCGGAAACGCTCAATTCGATTCACGTACACCTGGGGACTTGGAGGGCTTTCCCTGGGGCTGTTTATCGTGCTCACGGCGACGGGAGCGCTGTTGATGTTGTATTATCGCCCGTCTGTTCCTCAGGCATACTGGGACATGAAAGACCTGCAATTCGTCGTCTCGTCGGGACAGTACTTGCGAAACATGCATCGTTGGGCCGCTCATGCCATGGTGGCTGTGGTGTTCCTTCATATGCTCCGCGTCTTCTATACCGGTTCCTATCGGTCACCCAAGGAGTTCAATTGGGTCATTGGCGTCTTTCTGCTTGTCATGACGATCCTGTTGAGTTACACGGGCTATCTCCTACCATGGGACCAATTATCGTTCTGGGGAATCTCGGTGGGCACGAACATGGTGCGTGCCGTGCCTTTTGGGATGGGCGAAACAATCTCGTTCCTCCTGCTGGGCGGAAATGTCGTCGGCGAGAATGCTCTCATTCGGTTCTATGTATTACACTGCTTCATCGTTCCTGTTGCAGCAGTGATTCTCATGGGAATTCATTTTTGGAGGGTTCGGAAGGATGGAGGAGTCTAATCAAGACATCATGAGAGGAATCGCGAAGGAAGAGCATGCAAAAAGACTTTAGCGCAGAAGTTGCCTCGGACGCGAAAAAAGTTCCAAGGCGTATCGCCTTCATAAAGGCTCGCACCGCTGCGAGGGTAAAGGAAAGCGACGAAGAGATGGCGATGACCTTTCCGAGCCTCGTGGTGAAGGAAATCATTGCCTTTGAAATCATGGTTATCGTTCTCACGCTTGTTTCGCTCTTCGTCGACGCACCCCTCGAATGGATTGCCAATGCCGAGCATACACCAAATCCTGCGAAGGCGCCCTGGTATTTCCTCGGCCTCCAGGAACTGCTTCATTACTTTCCGCCGGTCGTTGGCGGCGTCATACTCCCCATGCTCGCAGTTGTTGCATTGGTCGTGATTCCATATTTCCGGGTCAACGTGAAGCGCGAAGGATTATGGAAAGACGACATCCGTCACACCTTCGTAGTTCTTGTGACGGTCGGAAGCCTCCTTTCCTTCATCCTTCTGCTTTTCGAAGTCTATGTGATGCTCGTTCCAACACTGGTGATCATCGGATGCATGCTCATCCCGTATATTTCGAGAAAGGAGACCGGAAGCATCGGCTGGCTTGGATCGAGGTCGTTGTCGTGGTGGATTATGACTTGGTTTGTCACGATCGCCGTTATTCTTACGGCCGTCGGCACATTGTTCCGGGGACCGGAGTGGAGTTGGACGTGGCCTTGGGAAGGACTCTATTGAAAGCGCAATGCTACTATAGAATGTCATGAACACGGGACGAACATATTTTGCGATCTGGAGTGTTGCACTTCTCGTTGTTTTGGCCATTTCACCGCTGAAGGACTTCTTCCGTGAATGGAGATGGTATCAGTATGAATACAATAGCCTGACAAGCGAATTGCCGCAACGCATCAAACCCGCGGATATCGGGATCAAGCAGATTTGGGCGAGACAATTGGACAGGGTCGACCGATGCGTCACATGCCATCTTGGCTTGAAGGAAAAGGCACTGTCAGAAAGCAGGCAACCCTTTCGTGCGCATCCGCAGATCCATCACGAGTACGAGGAATTCGGCTGTACGATATGTCACGAAGGCCAGGGCCCCGCGACGACCTTTGAGGAATCAGTTGGCAGAGTCGAGTATTGGGACAAGCCGATCTTTCCAAAGGACTATATGGAAGCGTCGTGTGGCAGATGCCACAAGGAGCCAAACGTCCCCCAGGCTCCAATACTAACGATGGGGCGCAAGATCATAGAGGAATCCAATTGCATCGGTTGTCACAAACTGGAAGGTTTTGACAGACAGTGGGTTCCGAGCCTTGACGGGATTGGATCTAAAGTAAATCGCAATTGGCTCGTGCGTTGGCTAAAGAATCCGAAAAGCTATTTTGCGAAGACGAGGATGCCGAACTTCTTTCTCTCGGATGAGGAGGCACATCTGCTAGCGGATTTCCTGATGACGTTCACGTCGTTCCCGTCGAACGCGCACCTCGAGCCGATTCCCGAACATCTCGGCGCCGTTTCAACATCCGCGCGAGACAAGCTTGTGGAACTTGGATCAACCCGCTTCCGGGAGGCGCGCTGCATCAGCTGTCATCCGATCAATGGAAAGGGGGGCTACGTTGCAACCGACCTGGGAAAAGTCGCCAGCAAGGTAAGCCCGCAATGGCTGTACAACTATCTCAAAAGTCCCAAACGTCTCCAGCCGGGCGTTGAAATGCCGAGGTACCGCTTGAAGGAGAACGAACTCGTGGCGGTGGCGGCGTACATTGGAAGCGAGTTTGTTGATTACGAAATGGAAGAGCTGCCTGCCCAGACTCCCGACCCGGCATATTATGAAAAAGGCCTGGCTCTCTACAAGAAATACAATTGCAGCGGTTGCCACGAGCTCGGCGGCATGAAGAAGGCGGAGGAAATGGGTCCGGACCTTACAACCGTCGGCGACAAGAAACTCTATGAAATCGATTTTGGCAACGTCAGCATTGAACACACGCTCCCGTTGTACCTATTTGCGAAACTCAAGGATCCTCGTGCATTCCTGGCTTCAATGAAAATGCCGAAGTACGAGTTTACGGATGAAGAATCGCGCGCCGTTGCCGTGGCATTGCTGGGGAACACAAGGGATGCTATCCCGGTGGAGCTGAAGGTTTTCCCCAAGCCACCCAGCACGTATTCGCCTCAGGGGGAATTCGGCAAGCTCGTCGACGACCTGGCGTGTTTTGGCTGCCACACAATGTTCGGTCGCGGGCGGCTCGTAGGAACCGATTTGACGCGTGAATCGAGCCAGGCTCAGTCAGAATGGATCAAGACTTACTTCAAAATCCCCTATTCACTGCGGCCGATCTTGACTGAACGGATGCCAAACCTCTTTCTCGCCGAAAGTGAGATCCAAGTCATTGTCGATTATATGGAGCGTGTATTCATTGTCGACAGTCTTGCACAAGGAATACACATCGTCCAGACGAAGGTAAGCGAAGGAAGGAATCTCTTCTTTGAAAAATACGGTTGCCAGGCGTGTCATCAGGTTTATCTCAAAGGAGGTTACGTCGGACCAGCTTTGGACAAGGTCGGTTCGAGACTGAAACCCGGCTGGATAATCCACTGGCTAAAGAATCCGCAAGCCCTCAATCCGGAGTCCATTGAGCCAAATAACAATATGACCATCGCTGAAGTGGAAGCGATAACCGCTTTCCTCATGAGTCTGAAGTGAGGTTTCCCTCATGAGAACATTGATCGTCGCTTGCCTCATTCATTCTCTGATCGCTTGTTCGGACAATGGTAAGGACACAACCGTTGCGAGAGATTCAGTCCAAGTCGCGGTCGAATCCGGACTACATGCTGAATTGCCTTCACCCACGTATGAACAGCGCCAAGGAAGGCACGTGTATGTGAAATACTGCGCTGTGTGTCATGGGACAGAAGGCAAAGGGGATGGATTTAACGCCTTTAATCTCGACCCTAAACCAAGGGATTTCACCGACGTCCGCTACATGGACGCCGTGTCCGATGCGCGCTTGATGGAAACGATAATTCAGGGGGGCAGAGGAGTGAATAAATCCGTGCTCATGCCCTCATGGGGTGGGAGACTGACGACGTCTGAACAAACGTACGTGACGGCATACGTTCGTTCTTTGGGCAAACTGATGGAAAGCCACTAACTCGCGGTATTCAACACCCTGCAGCGCCATAGACAACAAACCCGGCCGAAGCCGGGTTTTCTCTTCACCGATGCTGTCAATCGCTATTTGAGGAGGACCATTTTTTTCGTCATGAGTCGATCTCCGACCGTCAAACTATAGAAATAAATGCCGGTCGA